>ERZ780032.370-NODE-370-length-16931-cov-3.050960_pt1 | contig 16931 bp, 16 predicted proteins | sample MGYA00511856_ERZ780032 | MGnify/ENA primary metagenome ERZ780032 (study PRJEB29588, sample SAMEA2147983) | human gut metagenome | biome: human gut; feature: human-associated habitat; material: faeces | place: Denmark | collected 2008/2010 ...
CACAAAACCCCCTATTGGTGCAGGTCGAGCAGCTTTGCGGGTCGGGGGGGGGGCAGCTTTAAGCTTGTTTAAAATCATAATTTTACCTCCTTCTGTTATATTAATTAAATAAATTAAGCTGCGGCACATCAACAGCAGGTACGTCAACATTCTTTTTACGTGTTGCAAGATTATTTGAGTAATCCTTTTGCATTCTTGTCATAAGATCCTGTGAACGCTTAATGACAGCATTGGGAAGCCCTGCCATTTTTGCTACCTGAATACCGTAACTTTTGCTTGCTCCGCCCTGGACAATTTTACGAAGGAATTCGATTTCTCCGTTTTCTTCGCTTATTGTAATTCTGTAATTTTTGATTTGCGGATAAGTTTTGGTCATTACGTTTAATTCATGATAGTGTGTTGCAAAAATACATCTTGCTTTAATTTTTGTAGCAATGTATTCGGCAACTGACCAGGCAATTGCAACTCCGTCATAAGTACTTGTTCCTCGCCCTATTTCATCCAGCAAGATAAAACTTCTGTCTGTAGCAGAGTTTAAAATGCAGGCAGTTTCAATCATTTCAACCATAAATGTTGACTGTCCGAGTGTCAAATCATCTGAGGCTCCTACACGTGTGAATATCTTGTCTATTATTCCGATTTTTGCGTAATCAGCCGGAACCCATGAACCTATTTGCGCTAGAATTGCAATTAATGCGTTTTGGCGCATATAAGTAGACTTACCTGCCATGTTGGGTCCTGTTAAAATCATAAATTGTGTTGCATCTGATGAATTGCATTTCAGTTCCAAATCATTTGCAACATACTCTCCAAGCGGAAGTATCTTTTCTAAAACAGGATGGCGGCCGTTCTTAACTATAAAGTCATCAGAATTATCAATTATCGGTTTACAGAAATTGTTTTCGGCAGCTGCCTGCGCAAGTCCTGTATACACGTCGCATTGAGCAATACAGTCTGCAATTTCTCTGATTTTAGACACGAACTCTTTAGAGTATTCTCTGAAGTCACAGAACAATTTATATTCCAGTTCCGTAGATTTGAACTTTGCTGAAAGAACATCATCTTCATGTTTTTTCAATTCTTCAGTAATAAATCTTTCTCCGTTGGTAAGCGTTTGTTTTCTTACATAACCTTCCGGAATTTGATTTAAATATGAATTCGAAATTTCTATAAAGTAGCCGAAAACTTTGTTAAATCCTATTTTTAAGGATTTAATACCTGTTCTTTCTTTTTCCCTTTCCTCAAATTCTTTTAACCAGTTTTCACCGCCGGTTAAAAGTTCTCTGAAATAATCAAGTTCACCCGACACGCCTTCTTTTAAAATGCCGCCTTCTTTAATTAAAACAGGAGCATTTTCGGCAATAGTTCTATCGATTAATGAAGTATATTCGGATATTTCATCCCTGTATTGCGCAACGTGTGCTAACGGGTTAAAGCTAAGATGTTCTGTTGCATCAAGCAAGTCAGGAAGTATCATTAACGATGCTTTTAAGCTCAAAAAATCTTTAGGGTTTGCCGAGCTGTTAGACATTCTTGTTGCAAGTCTTTGAATATCATAAATTTTTTCAAGCAGGTTAGAGATATTTATTCTGTCATCAGTTTTTTCGACAAGCTCCGTAATACAGTTCTGGCGATTGTTAATTTCTTCAACTCTTTTTAGAGGCTGACAGACCCAGTTTTTAAGAAGTCTTGCCCCCATATTGGTTTTAGTTTTATCAATTGACCATAAAAGTGAGCCGAATTTATTTTTATCGCGCAGAGTTTCTGTAAGTTCAAGATTTTTTCTGGTACTTCCGTCCAAAATCATATATTCCGAAAGTTCATACGGTTCAATTCTTTCAAATTTGGGGACGTTATCTTTAAGAGTTTCCCAAACATAAGCAAGCAATGCGCCTGCAGCTCTGAAACCGGTTTTATATCTGTCGTACCCGAAAGCTTCAAGGCTGCTTGCCTGAAATACCGCTTTAAGATTGTTTTCGGCAAAATTGGCATCAAATACTGATGACGGGACTTTTGAACAGTTATAAATTTTAGTAATATCTTCGGGCAAATCAATTTTTTCGTCAGGAACAATCTGAAACGGCATAATTTTCTGTTTTATAGAAGGTCCGACGACTTCTGCCGGAGCTATCCTTGTGAGTTCTGCAAGAATAAGCTCATAAGGAGCCTGTGTAACTTTAAATTCTCCTGTTGATATATCTGCGTAAGAAAATCCCCATATATCTTTTTTATCATCCTTAAAAAGAGCACAAATATAATTATTTGAATTTTGCTGCAAAAAGTCGCTTTCTGTAAGCGTACCGGACGTAACTATACGTGTAACGCCTCTTTTCACAAGCCCTTTGGCAAATTTCGGGTCTTCAAGCTGGTCGCAGATTATAACTTTGTAATTTTTTTGGACAAGCTTTTCTATATAGTTATTAACAGCCTTTGCAGGAATTCCTGCCAGAGGAATTCTTCCGAATTTACCCTGTTCTCTGCCTGTTAAGGTTAATTCAAGCTCTTTAGACATGATTACAGCATCTTCGAAAAATGTTTCGTAAAAGTCGCCTAACCTGTATAACAAAATCTTGTCAGGATTTTGATGTTTGATTTTTAAATATTCCTGCATTGCCGGTGTCAAATCTTCCACCTTAATGTCAGCTGTATTGATATGATTGATTTCTGCCTTTTTCATAGTTATAATAATAGTATAACATGATAAGGATTTCAACATGGGATGTTTAAAAAATATTTTAAGAGCAATAATCCTTACACTAGCCGTTGTGGGCTTCATGGCGCTTGGCGGTAAAGAGTTTGTAAGCGGTCTTATAGGTAATTATTTTAATCCGTCTAAAGAAACCATGCTCGAACGTGCACAGAAAGTCGGAGATTTTTCTAAAATAAATGATGAATTTGAAATAGAAAAAGCAGCCGGTATAATGGGCTATAATGCTGTTGTTGCGGAACATAAAGCTTCCGGACAAAAAATGTTTGTTGTTGATTCGGGGGATAAAGATATTCTTACTGCGGAAGATATAAAATCAGATAATGTGGAAGAAAAACTCTATAAAGCTGTAAGTAAAATTAAATATCAGGCTGTATCTGTTGAAGACTTAAAAGTTACAAAGCATGGAACGATGAATTCATACGGAAAAGAAGTTCCGTATGTGAAATTTGAAGCCAGAATAAAGAAACTTCCTATAGGTGATATCGGCGGTATAATCTCCGTTGCAGAAACAAAAGACGGCGAAGCGAGGCTTTTAATTTCAGCAAATGAAAAAAATAAATATTCACAGTTGATTTCTGATGAATTTTTTAGGAAAATAAAATAGTACATTGCACAAAATCATGTGAAAATTGAATAAATTTAGAAATGTCGAAGTGGCACTCTGCCGAAAAAAATGATTGATAATCATTTTTTGAGAGGGCGTGAAAGCGCATCCGCCACAGTTGATACATCATGTACAGTGAAAGTTTAATATAAAATTGAAATGTCGAAGTGGCGGAATTGGTAGACGCGCACGATTCAGGTTCGTGTGGTTAACGCCTTGAGGGTTCGAGTCCCTTCTTCGACATTTTTTTATCTTTAATAATTATGTCTGTTTTGTATTCACACAGTTTGGGATACAGCAGTTCTTTTACCGGAATTTCATATATAATAATGGATAGGGATTTCCTTGTTCATCTGTTTCTGTTCTTTTATAGACCTCAAAACCATTGTGTTTATAAAATCTTTTGGCATTTGGATTTTGTTCATTAACAGTCAATTCATTTACTGAATATTTTTTTATTCCATATTGGATTAGCTGTGTCCCAATCCCTTTCCCTCTTTCATCGGCACTTACAAACAGCATTTCAAGTTTGTTGTTTTCAATGCCCATAAATGCGATCGGGTTGTTAGCCTCATTTACTACAATTATTAAATAAGTAACTTCTTTTAATGCTTGCGGAACATATTGCTTAATGTTTTCTATTTCATTTTCTGATAAAAATAAGTGCGTTGCTCTTACTGAACTTTCCCATACATCGAGCAATAGTTCAATTAATTCCCCTGTTCTTCTGTTTTTATTTATATTTATTATTTTCATATATGTAATTATAATACAATAATTTCTGATCCATATGCCATTTTATTATTGTAATATTACTGCTATAATCTGTTTGATGTATTTTATTTATATACTATTGAAATAACTAGCAATATTTGGTATAATAGTTGTATGAGCGATTATGATAAATTAATGAAAATTGTTGACAAAGAAGTAATCAGTGTAAAAGAATTACACCAGATTACGAATGATGAACTTGTTGCGGAAGTCCGCGAGGCTGCTCAGGACGATAAGCATAAAGGTATGCCAAAGTATGACGTAAGATTAACTAACGGTGAAATTTACTTTGTTTATGTCAAAATATCTTTTATGTCCCGTATCTTCGGGGGGGGGGCGAATTAGCCGCTCTAGACGTTACCCGTCGAACTGTTTCTGTCATCTTCTAACTGCCTGATGTCAATGTTATCATTGTCATCAGTATAGGTGTTCAATACCGGGACATCAATTTCAACATTGACATCAGCATCGACCATTTCAATATCATTTTTTGGAAATTCTTTTGTTTTTCCGTCTTCCATTTTTACGGCAACTTTACCGCTTAAGAATTGAAGATAACAAACTTTGCCCAGACCGTCAGGGGTCATTACTGAAGAGCCTACAGGCGGCATCCCTTTTGCAGCGTCAATGTAATTTGAATATTCATAAGTTAAACAACACAAAAGTCTGCCGCAGGTTCCTGAGATTTTTCCGGGGGCAATAGGCATTCCCTGATCTTTTGCAAGTTTTACGTTGATTGTTGCAAATTTTCTTAAAAAACTTGAACAACAGAATGGTCTGCCGCACACTCCGGTTCCTTCAAGGATTGAGGTTTCGTCTCTTACACCTATATGACGAAGGTCAATTCTGACGCGTGTAAACACTTGTGTTAAATCTTTTAATAGTGCTCTGAAATCAACTCTTTCAGGTGCAGTATAATAGAATGTTATTTTTCTTCTGTCAAAAGTTATTCTGCATTGTACAAGGTTCATATTTAATTTGTGCTGTTGAACCAACGCCTGGCATTTAAAAAACGATTGAACTTCTTCTTGTTTTATTTCTTCAAGCGTTTGAAGATCTCTTTGCGATAAAGTCCTTATTACATGAAAAGGCTGGGGCTTATCACTGCTTTTATCCCATAATTCGGCAATTTGCGAATTTACGATAAATGCTTTTAAAGCTTCCTCTCCCTTTTCTGTTCTTACAAGAACCATTTGTCCGTCTTCAATATGAATTGTTTCGGGAACTTCAAGAGGGTAAAATGTGTTTTTTAAATATTTAACGGCATATTTCATTATAAGTATCTTTCTTCTTCTTTCAGTTTTCTGTTCATTAATTTTTCCAAAAGCGCCTGAGGAGTTATATCGGTGTAAACAGCTTCATAAATAGCATTTGATACCGGAACTTCAATATTTAACTTTTTAGCAAGTTCGCATATTGCTTTTGAGGTTTTAACACCTTCTGCAACAGAACCGAGTTCATTTAAAATATCATCTATTTTTTTACCTTTTGCAAGCATAGAACCTACTGTATAATTTCTTGACATCGGGCTTGAACAGGTTGCAATTAAGTCGCCCATTCCCGAAAGACCGTATAAAGTTGACGGATTTGCACCGAGAGTAATGCTAACCCTGACAATTTCCGCCATCCCGCGTGTTAAAAGTGTTCCGGCACAATTGTCACCAAGCCCCATTGTATGAGCAAATCCCGAAGCTATTGCTATTACGTTTTTTAATGACCCGCCAAGCTCAACTCCGATAACATCTGTATTTGTATATAATCTGAATTTTGACGGAACATTAAGTGCTTTTTGAACAAATTCTGCTGTTTTAATATCTTCGCATGCAACCGATGCTGCGGTCGGAAGTCCTGCAAGAACTTCTTTTGCAAGTGTTGGACCTGAAAGTATAGCAAGTTTTTGTTCGGGCAGTACATCTTTAATTACCTGTGACATTCTCATAAGTGAAGGCAGCTCAATTCCTTTGGAAGCATTAACCAAAATTTGTTCGGATTTGATGCCTGCTTCTTTTAATTTTTCACAAACATCGCGTGTTCCAGATGTTGCTACAACCGAAAGTATTATATCGGCATCAGAAATTGCCGCTTTTAAATCAGATGTAATTTCAACTTTTTTATCGAGTTGAACTTCAAGAGGTTTTGAACAATGCTTATTAGTTTTTAAATCTTCCGATAAGTCCTGTTCTCTGCCCCAAACTGTTATATTCTCAAAATTATTAGTTAAAAGCCACGCTAATGTTAAGCCCCAACATCCTGCACCAAGTACTGTTAATTTCATTTTTCAAGCTCTCCTTTATACTGCCTGACCGGCGTGTAAAAGTTTTCTGAGTACACCGCCGTGTTTTTTTAATTCTAATCTTGATTGTTCGATATCAAGTTTCATCATTATTGATGTAATTGCTGTTTTTATTTCCCAATCGCATTTCAGAAGTGTTGCAAGTGCTTCGCTGTGCGGAACATCAGCAATTTGTGCCACAATTCTTATTGCTCTGTCTTTAAGTTTTTCATTTGTTGCTTTCAGGTCAATCATAAAATTCTCGTAAGTTTTTCCTATTTTAATCATTGCACCTGTTGTAAGCATATTCAAAATCATTTTTTGAGCAGTTCCGGCTTTTAATCTTGAAGATCCGGCAATAACTTCGGGGCCGACCTCTGCACAAATTACAAGACCTGCTTCTTCCGCAATTCTGCCTTTTGAATTGCAGGTTATCCCTATTGTTTTACAGTTTACGTCTTCCGCCCTTTTTAAAACCCCGAGAAGATATTTAGGGTTTCCGCTTGCAGAGATTACAACTGCAACATCGTTTTCTTTTAAAACTTTTGCATCTTCGTATCCTAAATCAAAGTTATCTTCAGCACCTTCAACAGCAGTTCTGAAGGCTTTGTCGCCGCCTGCAATAATACCGTGAACCATATCGGGGGCTACGCTGAAAGTCGGCGGGCATTCGGAAGCATCTAAAATACCAAGTCTGCCTGATGTTCCTGCTCCGAAGTAAAATAATCTGCCGCCTTTCAAAAATTGTTTTGCTATTAAATCAACAGCGGCTGCAATATTTTCTGTTTCTTCTTCAACGGCAAGAGCAACAAGTTTGTCTTCTTCATTCATTTTCCTGACTATTTCAATAGTAGGGAGAATATCAATATTTTTTGTATTCTCATTTCTGTACTCGGTAATTACTTCACTCATTTTTTTCCCCTTATATAATAAACACTAAACCAATTTCAATAAATTAGCCATTTCAATTGCTGCTTTAGCTGCATCTGAGCCTTTATTACCTGCTTTTGTTCCGGCTCTTTCAATTGCCTGTTCTATATTTTCGGTTGTCAGAACTCCAAAGATAACAGGAACTTCCGTTTGAAGACTTACCTGTGCAATGCCTTTTGAAAGTTCTGCACTAACATAGTCAAAGTGAGCTGTTGCACCGCGGATTATTGCACCTAAAGTAATAATTGCGTTATATTTTTGAGTTTTTGCAAATTTCATTGCAGCAAGAGGAATTTCAAATGCACCCGGAACTTTAACCACATCAATATTTTCTTCTGCAACTCCGTGGCGTTTAAGTTCATCTATAGCTCCTGAAAGAAGCTTTGAACCGATAAAATCGTTAAACCTTGATATAATTATGCAAAATTTTTCATTACCTGCTACTAATTGCCCTTCAAATGTTTTCATTTTTATACTCCTTTGAGCCTATTATACGATACACAGGGCTTTTTTACAACTGTACGTAACGATTATTTTACTATAATAACAAAAAAAATATTTTCACACCTTTAAATTTTAGGATTAAAATGTTAGTACAGAGTGTATTAAGAAGTAAAACTGAAAAAACAGGATTTAATGGAACCGCCTTAAATGTTTGTGCGGCAATTGAATCTAATATTTTATTAAATAAAGGAATTACGGATATAGGCGGTTTTGTAGTTCCGCAGGCAATAATGTCAAATAATAAAGATGAAGCGGCTGAACGGGTATTTAAATCAATGCTTTATTTTATTTTTACGTTTGTTTCGCCTTTTTTACTTTTACCTTTAATAAATAAGCATTTTTTAAGCTCGTATAAAATAGCAGAAAAATTTGACAATGAACAAAAGAGAATTTTAGAGGTTTCTAAAAAATATTTAACAAAAGACGGAGAGTATTTGAAAGAAGGGATTAGAAATACCGCGGAGAAACTTTTTCATGACAAGAATAAATTTGACGGGATAATGAATGGTTATTCTGATTTGGAAGAACTCAGAAAAGATTTGATTAATGTGCATACAAAAATTCATGCAGTTGATTTTTTGACAACAAATCTAATGGTCGCTGCTATTCCCTGGCTTGGAAATGCATTTACAAAATACAGAACAAATCGTTCGGGATATTCTGGTACATATAAACTTGCAGATGAAGAGTTCACTCAAAAAGCTGCTAAAAAGCATGATAAATCCAAAAAGCTCCGTCAAATCGCAACATTTTCTCTTGCTGTACTACCTGCAGTAACACTTCCGTTTTTGGTAAAAAAAGGAATGCTCAACAACTCGGAAAATAAAATTTTTAAGTGGTTTAACAGAAATGCAGACAAATTTGATTACAAAGATGCAATATATATGAGCCGTCTTACAGGGCTTGCTATGTGGATTACAAGTGATTATTTCCCGTATCAGCTTGCCAGCAGGGATAAATATGAGTATAGAGATTGTCTTATAAGAGGAACAAGCATAGGACTTGTTTTTTGGGGCGGAGATTTATTTCTGAAAAAAGCTTTGTCAAAGTTGTCTGATAAAATTTTTAACACAAAGCTTACAAACCCGCAAACCGGAAAAACTTACAGGCTATCTGATTTAAAACAAAAACTTGACGGGCTGGCTAATCTTGATAATAAAACGTTAAAGAAAACACGTAATGCCGGAACGGCATTGTATATTTTTAACTTACTTCTGATATCGGCTTCTCTGGGATTTGGGCTGCCTTTTATGCTTAATAAACTGCTGAAAAAAAGCATTAATAAGGATAAGAATAATGCAAATTTCTCAGCAGATTACAGTTTTATTAAAGCTTCAGAAGTATTCAAAGACTTCTATACAAAGAAAGGTGAAAATATTTTATAGAAAATATAAATAGAGGCAATTACCAAAAGTCCGCCGCTTATTTTTAAGAGCCAATCAGAGAATTTATAAAAGCCCTTCCAGTTTTTCAGGTGAGAAGTCAAAAAGCCTGCAAGAATAAGGATTAATCCCTGACCGAGTGAGAACAGGAACAACATTAATATTGCCTGCGTAATACTTGCGGATAATGAAGCAAATGCCATAATCCCTGCCAAAATCGGAGTAGAACACGGGGTTCCTGCAAGTGCAAATATTCCTCCCAAAATAATCGGATAAAGATATGTATTTGTTCCGTCATTTTTAGGCATTTCCTTTATCATTACAGGAAGTTCAAAATCAAGCACTCCAATAAGTTTTAAGCCCATAACCATAATAATGCCTGCAAGAAATATCCCGAAATATCCTCCTGCAAACGATATAAAAACTTTACCTGTAATCGCACAGATTATCCCAATTACAGAAAATACAATTGCTGTACCGAAAACGAAAAACAGCATTTGTATAAACGTTTTTAAAGGCTTAGCATCTGAATATCCGCCGATATAACCGATTATAATCGGAAGCATTGCCAGTGAACATGGCGAGATGGATGCGACCAAACCGCCTAAGAACGATAATGCAAATAGTAAAGGTAAACTGCCGTTTTGTGTGAAAAGGCTGATATAATTTTCCATTGTTATTCAAGCCCCTGTAAGTAGCTGTCCATTTGTTCTTTTGTAACCGCACCTTCAATTCGTTTAACCTGTTGTCCCTTTGAATTTAAAAGGACTATTGTCGGAACGAGAGTTACATTATATTTTTTTATTTGTTCTTCATTAAAAGAATTTTTATCCTGTACTTGAATTTCAGTTAAAACAATTTTATTTTCATATTTAGGGAAAATTTCTTTAAAAATTTTGTTCATAGTCTGGCAGTCAAGGCACATTGCTGAGGTAAATTTTATTACTTCGGGTTTCCCTGCCTGCGTTGTCTGGGCGGTTGTAGAGTTTGAAGCCGTAAGTGCCATGTACGCCATCAATGGAATAGCAAAAATTAATGAAATAATAATAACGTTTTTTCTCATGGAAAAACTCCTTTCTGTTTAATATTAACATAAACCAAAAAGGATTTTTTCAAAACCTCAATCGGGTAATTTCAAAGTATTATACATCTTCGGGAACATAAAAGTCTGCTTTTGATAAAAGCTCTCTTGTATGTTCATAACAGCAGGATTTATGACATATTGTCTGATATTCTCTTACTATGTTTAATACATCGTCAACCGACATTTTTATAATCCGTCTTTCTCCTTCAATAATTCTTGCCATAAATAAATTCCTTTCAATTTATTTTACGGATGCTGATGTCTGAAACTTTTGAAAAATCCATTTAATTATTTAGATATTTTCTGCATAATAAGAACATAAAGTTGAAAAAGCAGTTTAAATTTGTTATAATTATTAAAGAAAAAAGAAAGGAGCGAATATGAATAAAAGTTTTAATTCAGAACTCGGGGGGGGGGCACTTCTGTAGCTCCTAAACCTGCATTTACACTGGCTGAGGTTTTGGTAACTTTAGGTATAATCGGTGTTATAGCATCTCTCACTTTACCTTCCTTAATAGCAAAGTATAAAGATAAAGAACTTATTGCAGCTACCAAAAAAACATATTCTGTTATCCAAAATGCACTTTTGACCGCACAGAACGAGGGCGGAACAATAGGGGATAATACATATTTATTTGATACAAATCAAACGAGTGTTGAATTAGCGCAGAAATTGTTAAAATACTTTAATGCCGCAAAACTATGTGAAAACGAAAATTCAGCGGATTGTTCAAAGTATTTTGATATAACTTATAAATATGCTGTAAAACAAGTTTCAAATGGAAGTAATGCAGGACAAAAACTTAATTATCCGCGGCTTTTGCTCGCTGACGGAAGTGTTCTTGCTGTAAAACAGCAACCGTCATGTTCAAATCATTGGGAGACTTGTGAACAAGATGAGAATGGGTATTGTAAAAAAGATGAAAACGGAAACGATATAATGGTACAGGGTGGTGATGATGCTTGCGGTTATATATATTTTGATGTTAACGGGCTTAAAGGACCTAATCAATACGGACGTGATGCTTATGCTCTAAAAATCAGAATTAATAATGTTACAGGTATATACTATAACCCGACAGGTTCACAAAGTTTAAAAAACATATTATCAGGCAAAGATGAACTCATATATGAAAAATATAATTTGGGAGAAAGCGTGAGTTAAAAAGTTCCGGCAATTGCCGGAACTTTTTTGTGTTTTACTCGATAATCCAGCCGTTTGTTAAGTCAACTCTAATCGGTTTTAAAAGTTTTATATAAACTGTTTCTTCCGGATTAACATTAAGTTTTTCCCCTTTTAAAGTTGCTCTGACTATTTTCATAAACCAGTTTCTGTCTTTTGTTACCTCGCCTACAGCAGCAAAAGATACGGTTTGATCATTGTTTGTTGTAATTAACGAGTTATCAAGTACCAAGACACCGTTTCTTACAAACCATTTCCCGCTTCTTACATCTAACAGTTGTCCTTTAAGATTTGAACCTTTATAAATAAGTATAAATTTGTCTTTAGTAACATAATTCTGCGGGGCAGATGCTGTATAAATTTCTCCGGATTGAGAAGACTGTGAACTTATATAATTGCTTAACTTCACAGGAACAACTGTCCCTGCAGGTATTGTTCCTATACTTCCCTGGACAAACGCATTTTCAATGATAAATCCTTCTCCTGTTTTCTTTCTCATTGCTTCAGCCAGTTTTGCATTAGGGTTAAGCTTAGCTTGTTCTGTCATTTCATAAAGAATAGCCGCAACTTCAGCTCTTGTTGCAGGCCTTTCTGCTTGTATTTCAGCCTTATTTTTAGAAGGAATTGTTACCAGCATATTTAAAATTTCAGCTTTCCCTGCAGGTATTATGAACCATTCTGGAATTTTGTCAGTGTCTGCATATTTTTTGCTAAGTACTTCTTTTGCTTTAAATTTGCTTATCTGCTCTGTAGTTAGAGCATTAACGGCTACTGACAGGGATTCTGCTCTTGTAACCGTATCATCAGGTCTGAAAGGCTGCCCTTCGGGAGGACAAGAAATTAAATCAAAGTATAAAGCTTTTTGTATAGCATCATAAGCCCAAAATGAAGGTTCTACATCTGTAAATTTTACCGGCTGTGCCACTGTCGTGTGTTCCTGTCCTAACGCTTTTATTGCCATTGCCGCAAATTCAGCACGTGTTACATTGTCATCTGGCTTAAAGGTGCCATCCGGATAACCAACAATAACCCCTTTTTCCGTTAAATTTTCAATCTGCTTAGCTGCCCAATAATCTGCCGAAACATCCGGATACGCAAATGCCGGAATTGTTATTATTAGGGAAACCATTGCAGATAAAAACAACCTGAAAAATTTTTTCATATTCAACTCTCCTTATAAATATCCCTTTTCATGTTACACGTAAATCTTTATTACTGCAATAACTTAATAAAGTTATGTAACTTAATTATGTACAACTGTATAATATAAGAATTTTATTATAGACAATAATATAATTTTATGAAATTTTTAAAAAAATTATTTATAATTTTTTCGTCTATGATTTTGTGTTTATCTTCTTACGCAAATGAAATTCAGGTTGATAACTTTGAAGAATTAATGAATTCCAATCCTTCTAACGGAGATGTAATTGAGTTTACCGGGGATTTAGATTCTAGTGAATCTATAGGAAGAAGGTTCTTTGATATAGATATAACTTTTGAAGGACATAATCATTATTTAGACGGCAGCGATGCTTATGGCGGTTTTATTTTAAGTCAAGACAGTGATTTTAACGAGGTTGATATAAGAAATTGCAAGGGGCAGGAATATCAAGGATCTGATTTTGCAGGAGCAATTTTTAATTTTAACGGTAATATGAATATAGATAATTCTGTTTTTTCACATAATTTTGCGGATGCCGAAGGTGTTAACTTTGCAATCGGCGGTGCTGTGTATAATTTGAATGATGGAGATATAAATATTTCATCCACGATTTTCAGAAATAATTTTTCAAGCGGTGCTTCTGCATCAGGTGGTGCAGTGGCTAACGGTTTTTCTCCTTCGGATAACCCTGATATGTCTCTTGATAATGTTGTCTTTGAAAACAACTATGCGCATGGCACCGTTACTTCCCAAGGCGGAGCATTGTTTAACAAAGGTTCTGTTGAGATAAATAATACTTTATTTAAAGATAATTATACCAAATCAGGAGACAACGCTTTATCGTTTTTGTACGGCGGAGCAATAGATAATGCTGGAAATATGACTATAAACAACAGTATTCTTTCCGGAAATTACTCCAGCGGTACTACAAATCAGGCTGTTGCGTTGGGCGGTGCTATATATAACAGCAAGACTTTAACAATAAATAACTGTGTTATAAGAGGAAATACAATTCATTCAGATTATTACGCAGACGGCGGTGCAATTTATAATGCTGAAAATGCCGAAACAACAGTTCGTAATTCACTTATAGAAAATAATACTGTTTCATCAAAAGTTCAATACAGTTCTGCGGCGCTATATATAATGCCGGAAGATTTATTATTGAAGGCGCAACTCTGCGTGATAACCATGATAAAGACGGGGAACTTAACGATATATTTAATACTAGTACGGGAACATTAGTATTTTCATCCGATGCTGTTACAAATATTGAAAGCGGAATAAGAGGGGAAGGTAATATTATTAAACAAGACAGCGGTATATTAAACTTAGGCGGTAAGAACGATGATTATAAAGGAGATTTTAATTTTGAAGGCGGTACTGTAAACCTTCTTGCAGACAGTACTTATTTTAATGCTGCTAATACAAGTTTTTCAAATGGTATTAATTTTAATATGCAAAACGCTCAAATTAATAACATAAACTTTGGAAATTTAAATCTTACAGGCAAGGCTAATATTTTCCCGGATGTTAATTTCAACACCAATACAATGGACAGAATTAATGCAAATTCTGTTTCAGGCGGCGGAACTCTTTTTGTGCCTGATCTTTCCTTTCAGGGTACTCCTGATGCTCCGTTTATATCAATACCGTTTGCGGATAGTGTTTTAAAAGATTATGTACAATATGTATCTTCAACTGTTCATACTCCTATTTATAATTACAGCTCAAGCTATAATTCAGGGGACGGTAATTTTAATTTTGTAAGAGAGGGTTTTAACCCTTCAATTTTCGCACCTGCTGTTGCTGCACAACTGGCAGGGTATGCTGCTCAAATAGAAACTTATAAAAATGTATTTTCAAATCTTGATATGGTAATGATTGCTCCTCCGGATGTTCCCGTAAACAGTATGTCTTTACGTAATAAGACCGCCAGCGCATCGGGGCAGTTTGTTTTTTCGCCGCTGTTGTTTCCCGAGCAGAGAAACGGTATATGGTTTAAACCTTACACCATTTTCGAAAAAGTGCCTTTAAAACAAGGACCAGATGTCTCAAATGTTAGCTATGGAACTTTAATTGGAGCAGAAAGCGCTTTAAGAGAGCTCAAAAGGGGCTGGTATAATCTTTATGGAGCTTATGCAGGATATAACGGATCTCATCAGGCCTTTAATGGGAACAGTATATACAACAACGGCGGTTTAGTAGGGGCGGATACCGCTTTTTATAAAGGAAAGTTTTTCAGCTTATGGACTGCTAATGTCGGAGCAAATTCAGCAGAGGCTTCAACAGGCTTCGGGAGGGATAATTTTGCAATGCTAAATACGGGTATTGCAGAAAAAACAGGGTATAATTTTGAAACTTTTGAAAGAAGATTAATCATTCAACCCAGTCTGTTAATGTCTTATACATTTATAAACACTTTTGACTTTACAAATGCCGCTAATGTGCACATAAATGCTGATCCGCTCCATGCAATTCATATTGAACCGCAGATAAAATTAATCGGTAATTTCAAAAATTATTTACAGCCGTATTTAAGTGTTTCTATGATTTGGAATATAATTGACGATACAAAATTTCAGGCAAATGATGTTTATCTTCCCGATTTATCAATAAAACCTTATGTTCAATACGGTGTTGGTGTCCAAAAACGATGGGGAGAAAGATTAACCGGATTTCTCGAAGCCATGTTAAGAAACGGAGGCAGAAACGGTATTGCTTTACAATTCGGTTTACGTTTCAGCATATAACGGCAATTTTTTAGTTTTATATGTTTTATAAGTTTGTGTTATTATTGCTCTGTTAATAAGGAGTGTAAATATGCCGATAGACTTTAATTCTCATATATATTTTGTTAATAATAACAGACCTTTTTTACAAAATGTGGTTAATTCTAACTATATTGCCAACCAACCTGTAAAAGATACTTTTGTAAAATCAGTATCGGATAACTCTATAAAAATAGAAAAAAAGACATTTGGTAAAATTGAAAAAACAAATCAGACTGCCGAGCTTTATACAATTACTAATAAAAGCGGTGCAAGTGTAAGTCTGTCGTCTTTCGGTGCAACAATTACATCAATAAAAGTTCCCGATAAAAACGGAAAATTGACAGATGTAACACAAGGGTATAACTCGGTAACTCCATACGAAAAATCTCCTGTAGGTCATGCAGGAGGAACAATCGGTCCCTGTGCAAATAAGATTAACAACGGAACTTTTAAACTCGGACAAAAAGAGTACAAACTGGATTGCAATAAAGATAAGGGAAAAACTCATTGTCATGGCGGAAAAGAAGGCTTGGATGTTAAAAATTGGAATGCACAAATATTAAAAGACGGGGTAAAATTTACATATACTAAAAAAGATATGGAAGGCGGTTATCCTGCAAATGTAAAAATGTCAGTTACATATAAGTTTGATAATGACAATAATCTGTCAATAAAGTATGAAGCAGAAACGGACAATGATACAATTTTAAATCTGACTAACCATTCTTATTTTAATCTTGACGGGGCGGAAAATGCGCAAGAAAATTCCGTAATGGAACATTCGGTTCAATTACCCAATTCGTCAAAGTACACTCCTGTAAATGAAATAGCAATTCCTACAGGAGAAATAAAATCGGTTGAAGGAACCGAATTTGATTTCAGAGCTCCCAAAAAATTTTCTGAAATGAATAAAAACGGTTATGACCAGAATTTTGTTATAGACAATTATGACGGAAAAACACTGATGGAAGCCGCAAACGTTAAATCTCAAAAGTCAGGCATAAGTTTAAAAGTATTAACGGACTTACCCGGGTTTCAGTTCTATACCGCAAATAATTTAGGTAAATCTGAGCAGCCGCTTGGCAAACATGCAAAACGATATGAAAAACATTCGGCGTTTTGTGTTGAACCCCAATTTTTTCCTGATGCAATAAATACATTTGATGAAAAACCTGTTCTTAAAAAAGGTGAAAAATATAACAGAACTATAATTTATTCATTTAATACAGAAAAATAAAAAAGACAGATAAAAATCTGTCTTTTTTAACTGGGCAAGGGTGGATTCGAACCACCGTAGTCTCGCGACGGCAGATTTACAGTCTGCTCCCTTTAGCCACTCGGGCACCTACCCATATTCTTTTTTCAAAAATGCCTTTGACGGGATTTGAACCCGTGGCCTCTCCCTTACCAAGGGAGTGCGCTACCCCTGCGCCACAAAGGCTAAATGCCACAAGGGCTTTTTAAGTAAAAATGCCGACTATAGGAATCGAACCTACAACCTACGGTTTACAAAACCGTTGCTCTACCATTGAGCCAAGTCGGCAAGTCA
>ERZ780032.375-NODE-375-length-16875-cov-3.896790_pt1 | contig 16875 bp, 10 predicted proteins | sample MGYA00511856_ERZ780032 | MGnify/ENA primary metagenome ERZ780032 (study PRJEB29588, sample SAMEA2147983) | human gut metagenome | biome: human gut; feature: human-associated habitat; material: faeces | place: Denmark | collected 2008/2010 ...
AACAGGTAAGCGGGAAGCAGGCCGAGCTGTTGGGAGCAGCTTTTACTCTTGCCGCTGGAGGTCCGGCAGAGGTTCATGTCGGTACTGGTTCTGGCGGCTCATCGTCTAATCTTCCGTGGAGAGAACAGAAAAAAGGGAATAGAAGATAAAAACTAATTCAAAGTATGTTACGGAAAAACTTTAGCGTATAATTAATCATCACTTACTATACATACGCCCCATTATGGGAATATGCCGTTTGAAGTGCCTGATAATTGGGTGTGGACAACATTGGAAGAAATCTTGCAACTCGTTTCTGGGCAAGATTTTTCACCAGAAAAATATAATGATAATGTTTCAGGCATACCTTACATCATTGGAGCCAGCAATATTGAAAACGAACAACTTGTGATAAACCGATGGACAGAATATCCGTCTGTTTATTCATATTTAAACGATTTGCTTGTAGTATGTAAAGGTGCTGGCGTCGGGAAGATGGCTATTAATACACTGCTGTCCGGAGAAATTTTACCATAAAGTAGGTTGCTCGACAGAACCCGCCTCCGGAACACAAACGGGAGTTGTCGGCTGATTATAAATTTCACGGATATCCGCCCTCTGGAAGAGGACTTGTCCGATTGAGTTAGAGATAGAATGAAGACTTGGATCCAACCCGTATCGCTTCTTCGCAATGATGAGCAGAAGATAGTCACAAATGGCTATCCATATCTGCGTGTACACGGCGTTCTTGGAAGTGCAGTAGAAAGTCCTGATGTGAAGATGCTGCTTGATCCATTTGAAGAACAGTTCTATCTGCCAGCGTTCACGGTAGAGTTCCGCAATAGTCAGCGGATCGTCAATCGCAAAGTTGTTGGTCAGAAATCGATATACTCTTCCAGTCTCAAAGTCTTCATACACAACAAGTCTCAATGTGTCTGGATACTTTCTGGTAGAGTAATATCCAGCAAGTCTGATAGTCTAATCCGAAAGAACGCCCGAGTCTTTGTTGACAGGTCTGGACTCAATAACCTCATAAGACATATTGTCCTTGGCGCGTGTAACAAAGTAGGCGCCCTTTTGCTGGAAATGCTTGTAAAGTTTCTCAAAGGCAACATATCCCCTATCCATCAGGTAGAAAGCACCTGCTTCAACAGGAATCTTGTCCATCATCCTGGCATCGTTAACCTTGCCTGGCGTGAGCATGACAAATGTGGGAATCGAGCCTCGCAGATCCATCAGTGTATGTATCTTGAACGCGCCCTTACCATGATGAAACTCGGCCCATGGACACAACTTAAGACACAGTTCAATGGTACTGCTGTCAAACGCATATATCATCTCCTCAAGACCAATTCGCAGCTTTTCATCCTTGTAAAGCATCGTGGCTTCCTTTACCAAAGTCATCGCAAAGTCTTGATATATACGCCAATCCTTCTTCTCATTGGCCTCCGCAAGCGTGGATCGAGGTATTGCCTTGATTCCGGAGCGATAGAGGTCGCCGCAGAGGTTAAGTGTAGTCTCTATATCTCTCAAACCAGCTCTGTCAGTGAACTGTGCAAAACTCATCACCATGAACTGGTCACGACAATTGAATTTGATAGCATGCCGGTCACCTTTGTAGCGGTCGACACATTTCTTGAACTCGTATTCGTTAATGAGAGACATAATCTGAGCGAAGATTGTTTTTCCTTTGTTCATGGCTTGCGGATAACCTCTTGATGGCTACCGCAAAGTTACTGATGTTCTAATCGAAAAATTTTCTAATGCTTATAACTTATTGATGTTTAATAATTAAACCCTTGTCGGAGAATTTTTCTCCGGACACTAGTGACTTAATTTATAAATAATCATGGGACATAAGATTTTTATATCATATAAATATGGTGATACTTCTGTGGAACATCTTGAAAGAACACCTTGGTACGAATCAACCAAAGTTCGTCACTATGTTGATGAGCTACAGGATAAGCTTGAAGATGATGATCACATTAATAAAGGAGAACTAGATGGTGAGGATCTATCCAATTTTAAAGACTCCACTGTGGAGTCAAAATTAAGAAACAAAATTTTTGATAGTAGCATTACTATTGTACTTATTTCTCCTAATATGAAAGAATTAAATAAAAGCGAAGATGATCAATGGATTCCTTGGGAAGTGTCTTATTCTCTAAGAGAGACAACTCGAAATGACAGAACCAGCAGAAGAAATGGTATACTGGCAGTCGTTCTTCCTGATATTAACGGTAGGTATGATTATATGCTCGAACCGAAGAGATGCTGTCAGTCAGGATGTATGTTATGGCATACAAATAAACTATTTAAAGTTTTACGAGCGAATATGTTTAATCAAATAGAGAAAACACATTCAATTTGCAATATTGGCGATAATGTTTACCGTGGTTATGTCAGTTACATACATATGGTTAGATGGGATAGTTTTATTAACAATGTTAGCTTTTGGATTAATGAAGTTAAAAAGATTCAAGACAAAAAAGACGAATACGATATTCACGTTAATGTTACAGATTAAAACCATTTTTACTAAGCAATAAAAACTCGAAGTTTATTACTCCTATTCTTGGACTATGATTATTCCTATAAACGACCTTGATTGTGTTTGAATCATTGACAATAACGGGAACATTATGGTATCAATTTGTAGATAGGACCTCATCATTGTCCTTTGTATCAGGGTTATACATAATTATTATTGGTTCAAGCGTGGGATTGGTGTTCGGGTTATCATTACTCCGATTCGATTGTAATAGGATTTTCACATTTGCATCTCAATGGAACCGGTTGTAGCGACACGGGCGATTTGTTATTTATGCCATATACGGGGAAAATGCGTACGCAGCCGGGAACCCAAGATAATCCCTTATCGGGTTATGCTTCTTATTATTCTAAGAGCGATGAAACGGCTTTACCCGGATATTATGGAGTAGTATTGAAAACTCATCGTACAAAAGTAGAATTGACGGCGTCGGACCGAGTTGCCTTTCACAGATACACTTTCCCGAAGAATGTCGAAAAGTATGTGATGATTAATTTAAAGGATGCCAATGGTGACGATCGTCCTACCGATACATATCTGGAACAAGTGAACGATACTACTGTCAGTGGTTATCGTTGTTCCTCTGGTTGGTCGAAGCAACAGCAAATCTATTTTACGGCTGTTTTCTCCGAACCGATACGTTTAGCTTTGTTTCACGATTCGATACCGGTACAAGGAAATGTTTTACAAGGCATCGACGTGAAGGGAAATGTAATTGTCGCATCTGATGTCGAGAAACTTGATGTGAAAGTGGGAATATCGCCGGTGAGTATGGAAAATGCGGCGGCTAATATTCGACAAGAAATCGCCGATTGGAATTTTGAACGGGTTGTAGATGAGACGACTGCGAAATGGAATGCCGAATTGTCCAAACTGCAAGTATCGACTACGGATACAGTAGCCAAACGTATTTTTTATACAGCTTTATATCATGCGTTTATACAACCGGCTATGTTCAATGATTGTAACAAGGAATATAGAGGTACAGACAAAAATGTGTATGGAGATCCGGGTTTCACCAATTATACCGTATTCTCATTGTGGGACACGTATCGTGCGGCTCACCCATTATATACGTTGGTGCAGCCGGAGCGTGTTCCCGATTTTATTAATTCGATGTTGGCTATTTATGAGCAACAAGGACGTTTGCCGGTTTGGCATTTGTATGGCTCGGACACGAATGAAATGATAGGTATTCAGTCGGTTCCTGTTATAGCGGATGCTATATTGAAAAATATGAAAGGTTTTAATTACGAACGGGCTTATCAAGCAATGAAGGCTTCAATGATGTCTGATTATAAGGGATTATCGTATGTGACAAAACTTGAATATATTCCGGCAGATAAAGAGAAGGAATCGGTAGCTAAGGGATTGGAATATGCCATTGCAGATTGGGGAGTGGCACAAGTGGCTCGAAAGCTGGGTAAGGTAGATGACTATGAATATTTTTCGAAGAGAGCTTTGGCATATCAAAAATATTGGGACAAGGACACCCGCTTTTTCAGAGGAAAAAATCAAGATGGTTCTTGGCTTACTCCGTTTAATCCTGTTCATTCAACTCATCGGAACGATGCTTATTGCGAAGGAAATGGTTGGCAATATACATGGTTAGTCCCTCATGATGTGGAAGGTCTCATTTCTTTGTTGGGTGGTGATGACGCTTTTGTTTCGAAATTAGATAGTTTGTTTTCGGTTAATGCCGATTTGGGCGATGCGGCATCTCCTGATATTTCCGGTCTGATAGGGCAATATGCACATGGCAATGAACCCGGACATCATACCGTATATCTTTATTCGTATGCTGGGTTGCAGTGGAAAACGGCGGAGAAAGTCGATTATATATTGTCACAAATGTATCATGATTCACCCGACGGGTTACAGGGTAACGAGGATTGCGGGCAGATGTCTTCGTGGTATGTGTTTTCGTCCTTAGGTTTTTATCCGGTCAATCCTTCTAATGGAATCTATGTTTTCGGAAGACCGATTTTTGATAAGGTCGCTTTGAAATTGCCAGAAAATAAGGTGTTTGAAATAAGGACGGTCAATAATTCAAGAGAGAACAAATATATTCAGTCGGTTCAGTTGAACGGTCGACCGTATGATAAGTCTTACATCTCTCATGCCGATATAGTGAATGGGGGAACATTGGTTATTACAATGGGAAATAAACCGAATAAGGATTTTGGGGCGAATATGGATTGTCGTCCGAAATCCGCTATTAAATAAAGTGTTATTAATAATTTAAAGTTTTAATGTCATGGAAAAGAATGATTACAAAAAGATTGTAGCATCTTGTTTTTGCAGCATGATGCTGGTTTCGAGTGTTTGGGCACAGGAAAGTGATTTGTATGCCGGGGGTACTGGGTCAAAGTCAGATCCCTATTTGATTGAGACGGAAGCTCAGTTCGATGCTGTACGCGAGAATCGGGGCTCCTATTTTAAATTGATGGCCGATTTGGATTTTGCTTCTTATGAAAAAGAAGGCGGTTGGTGGCCGTTAGGAGAATGGGGAAGCGGAGATGGTTCGGACCAACGTTTTAGCGGTACGTTTGATGGTAATGGGCATAAGATTTCCAATTTGATGGCTAAGCATGGAGATGATACCGGTGCGCATGATATGAGTGTTTTCGGCGTTGTTGACGGTGGTACGATTAGAAATTTATTGCTTGATAATGTGACTGTCATTGGTGGCGGGCGTTTAGGTATCTTGACGGGATTAACTCGTAATGCTACGATTGAGCAAGTGGGAGTTATCAACAGTTCTTGTTCGAACATTGGAACAGGTTCTAATTCCAGCGGCCTCGTTGGGCCTTGTGCCGGTACTACTGTAATCACAGACTGTTATACGGCCGATTGTAATGTAATGGCTAAGTCTACTGATGGTGAGACCGGGGATGCCGTAGGTGGAATCGTTAGTTCTGGAAATGCCACAGTGATGTATTGTTATTCGACTTCTACTATCGAAGGTAAAACCAATGTCGGTGGTATTGTCGGTGCTAATGATGGTGGCGCGGTTATTTCCTGTTTGTCTTTGAACAAGGATATTATAGGCGAAGTCGAAGTGACACATCGTGTTGTAGGAAAGAGAAACGGTGGAGATGTTTCTGATAATTATGCGCACTCTTCGGTTTTATTGAATGGTCAAGCCGTAACAGAGGGAACGGGAATCGATACCGATAATGGAGAAACGGTAGAGGAACTGACCGAATCGTTTTATGCAGACGATATGGGTTGGGATTTTGATGAAATATGGACAATAGATCCCACTATCTCTCCTTATCCGGTATTTAAATGGCAAACAAGCACAAGTGGAGTTACAAATGTCGAAAAAGCCGCTTATAACGTTTATGTGACTACCGACGGTATCCGAGCAGAAGGTTTGAATGGAAATGAAATGATCTATGTCTATACGACGAATGGTGTGTTGGTGGCTAAACAAATAGCTGAAAATACAATAGAGAATATTTCTTTGACCGGAAAAGGTATCTATGTAGTCAATATCGTTTCAACCGGAGCTTCCCAAGCATTTAAGGTTGTAAAATAAAAAATCAAATAGGAGAGGATTCGCTTAGTCGGTCCTCTCCTTTCCTATCTTTTTTAAATTCTAAAATTGCAATTGCTTGTTAAGGAAATGGTTGAATAACAATAATCTAACAGGACGCATGAAAAAAAACAATTTCTTTTATATGGAAAAGGCGGTTTCAATGCTTTCCCATTATTCTCATTCATTCCTATTTTTATTTTTTGTTGTGGTAGGCTGCGCTACGGTTTTAGCAGAAAATGATCAACAGCAGAAAATTTCAGGGGTAGTGAGGGATCAGTCCGGGGAACCTTTACCCGGGGTTAATGTCGTAGTGGTGGGAACTAATACCGGTACGATGTCGAATATAGACGGTATTTTCAATTTGAATGTATCCGGTGACAAATTGGACAAAGCGGAATTGAAATTCTCATTGATCGGCTTTGCTTCGAAAAATGTTGCCTTGAAGGGAAAAACCGTAGTGAATGTGACTTTAAGTGAAGATGATCAGATATTAGATGAAGTAGTGGTCGTAGGTTACGGCACACAGAAAAAAGCTACTTTAACAGGAGCAGTCAGTACGATAGGAACAGATGAACTGACCGTTACACCCACTTCGAATGTCCAAAATATGTTGGCCGGTAAATTGCCGGGTGTGCGTATTCAACAACGTACGGGAGAGCCGGGTAGTTATGATGCCAAGATGGATATCCGTGGATTGGGTACTCCTTTGGTCGTTATTGATGGTGTCGTAAGAGAGGTGTCAGATTTCCAGCGGTTGGAAGCTAACGATATCGAGAGCGTGTCTGTATTGAAAGACGCATCTGCCGCTATTTATGGTATGCGTGCATCGAATGGCGTGTTATTGGTGACGACTCGTAAGGGTGAGAGCGGTAAGACCCGAATTGATTATACCGGAAGTTTCGGTTTCCAGAATCCGTCGGGCTTGCCTGATGTTTTGGATGCTGCTCAATATGCCGAGCTTGTTCGTGAAGCTGATAAAAATATGGGTAGAGGTATTAATACCACTTTCACGGAAGAAGATGTAGCTCGTTTCCGCCGGGAGGGAGGAACCGACTGGTATGATTTGGCTATGAAAAATTTGGTCCCTCAAACCCATCACAATGTAACGGCCAGCGGAAGCGGGAAGCGTACACAATATTTCCTTTCTTTTGGTTACTATGGCGAAGACGGTATTTGGAAAACCGGCGATTTAAATTACCATCGTTATAATATCCGTTCCAATTTGAGTTTCGATGTTACAAAAGATTTGAAAGCCGAATTGTTGATCGGTGCGATGTCCGATGAAAAGAATCAACCTTATAAAGATACTTGGGAACAGTTCAAAGCTATTTGGATGCTTAAACCTACGGAAACTCCGTATGCCAATAATAATGAGAGTTTTCCTAATGACGTGATGTATGGTTTGAATCCGCTTATGATTACCGATGCCGATCAATCCGGTTATAAGCGTAGGATAAACCGAACCTTGAATACTACATTTACATTGACTTATAAAGCTCCTTTTTTGAAAGGATTAAGTGCTAAGTTTTTGTATGCTTATGATTATAAGAACTATCAACAGAAAGAATTTCAAAAACAATATACATTATATAAATACGATAGGGAGAAAGATGTTTATAATTCTCAGATATATTCATCGCCTTCTTCTATTTACAGAAAATCATGGGAGGGAGCACAGAATCAATTACAGGCTTCTTTGAACTATGAGCGTCTTTTTGCAGAGAAACATAACTTGAAAGTCTTGTTTTTGTACGAACAAAGTGCAAAGGAAGAGGATAACTTGTGGGCAAAAAGAAACTTCGAGATGGATGCCGTAGACGAGATTTTTGCAGGCTCCGAAGAAGAGCAAATCGGTAATGCCGATGCTGGCCAGATTTATCGTGTAACGAATATGGGTCTAGTCGGACGTGTCAATTACGATTATCAATCCAAATATTTGGCAGAAGTTAGCTTCCGTTATGACGGTTCTTCCAAGTTTGCCAAAGGACATCGTTGGGGATTTTTCCCATCGGCCTCTGTCGGATATAGAATTTCGGAAGAGAGCTTTATCAAAGAATTTGCTCCGCTGTCCTTTATTACGAATTGGAAGTTAAGAGCATCTTATGGAGCTATGGGTGACGATGGTTCCTCGTCCTATCAATATTTGTCGGGATATGATTATCCGGGCGCCAGTTATGTATTCGGCGATGTTGTCTATAAAGGATTGGGTTTCAGAGGTCTACCGAATGAACTGATAACTTGGTATAAGTCGAAGACCTTGAACGTGGGAACCGATCTTGATCTTTGGAATGGTATGCTGTCTGCACAGGTAGATTTCTTTTGGAGATACAGAGATGGTCTGTTAGGAAAGAGAAGTGGTGAAGTTCCCGGTACTATAGGTGCTGAATTGCCGGAAGAAAATTTGAATCAAGATTTGTATAAAGGTTTTGAAATCGTATTGGGACATCGCAATAAGATTAATGATTTCAACTATTCGGTAAGTTTGAATTTTGCATTGACTCGTCGTCAGAACAGACATTTGGAGGAAGGGGATGCAGTGAATTCCTATGATAGATGGAGAAATAAATATTCAAACCGATATTCCGATATGGGGTGGGCTTATGGCTCAAACGGACAATTTACTTCGATGGAGGATATTTGGCGGTCGCCTATTCAAGACGGTCAGGGTGGTGCTACCCAGTTGCCGGGTGACTGGAAATATGAAGACTGGAATGGCGACGGAATCATCGATGACAATGATGTTTATCCGAACGTGTACGAGCACACCAATGATAACGGAAATCCCAAAATGACATTCGGTGCTACTATCGCTGCCGAGTGGAAAGGGTTTGATGTGAACCTGTTGTTCCAAGGCGGTGGTGGATTCAATGTGATCTATTTCGAGCAATTGCAATACCCGTTGTGTTTCGGTGGAAACGGTTTGGCTCATTTTTATGACAGATATCGTCAGGACGAAAATGGGAACTGGATTCCCGGAAAATGGCCTACGACCCGTGATGCCGGATCTTATAGCGTGAATTATGCAAGATGTAAACAGACGACATACGATGCTTCTTATTTACGGTTGAAAAGCGTGGAAATTGGCTATACAATACCCCAGCATATCACTCGTAAATTCAAAGTGGATCGTTTGAGGATATTTGCAAATGGCTATAATTTATTTACGCTATCTAATTTGGATTTCGTCGATCCCGAGCATCCGGAAGGGAATTATGGATACCTGTATCCGATTATGAGAAACTTTAACTTTGGATTGAATTTATCATTCTAATTTGAAATACGATGAGAATAAATAAGATATTAGTATCGGCATTGGTGATGGCCCTATCGTTTTATTCGTGTGATTACTTAGATGTGCCGCCCATTAATATTATACAAGATGATGCGATTTTTAATTCAGAATCGGGTATAACGTCTTATATGACGACTCTTTACTATGACTTACCCATAGAGGACTTTCGCTATACACAACAAGGATTCAATGTATCGGGTAAAGGGCAAGGTCGTTTACCGAATGTATCGGGTGAGGCTATGTGTAGTTCCAGCGATGATATTTCGACCATCGGTGATGGAACTTGGTGGGGCTGTTGGGATTATGGAAAAATTCGTCGGGTGAATTACTTTTTGAAAAATTTCCCGGCCTATAAATCCAATTTCCAGAATACGGTTCTTGCTGATGCATGGATGGGAGAGGCTCATTTTATCCGGGCTTACTGCTATTTTGCAATGGTGAAAAGATATGGTGGTGTACCTATATTGAGAGAACCGCAAGAGTATGTAGGCGATATTGAATCGCTGAAAGTACCGAGAGATACGGAAAAGGCCTGCTATGATTTTATTGCGGAAGATTTAGACGAGGCTTTCCGTCTGTTGCCCGATAATGAGGAGATTTTGGGAAAAGGACGTGCCACCAAATATGCTGCTTTGGCATTGAAGTCTCGCGCTATGCTGTATGCCGGTAGTATCGCGCGTTATGGAACCGTTGATTTGAATGGTTTGGTCGGTATCGATAAGGCTTTGGCAAACGATTATTTCGAATTAGCTTATAAAGCTGTAAAGGAACTTGAAAAATCGAAGAGATTTTCGTTGTATAGGAAGAACTCGGATAAAGAGAAGAATTTTGCCGAGCTGTTCCTTGCCGAGGACAGCCCAGAGAATATTTTCTGTAAATATTTCCAACGCAATGTAAACGCACATGGCTGGGATGTTTATTTCGTTCCTTACCAATACCGTGGAAACGGTTTTTCTTCCAATATGAACCCTACATTGGAATTTGTTGAAATGTTTGAACACAAAGACGGTACTCCTGCAAATTTCGCAGAAAGAGCGAAGAACACTTATTTCGATGATCCTTCGGAGCTGTTTCAAAATATGGATGCCCGTTTTGGCGGTTCGATCATTTATCCGAATGCTATTTTCAAGGGAGAGCCTTGTTCTATACAAAAGGGATTGATCATAGAAGATGGCAGCAAGAAGGAAAATGCCACGAATTATGAGGAGGCTGTTTATACGGCCAATGACGGACAGGTTTATCATATTGTAGGGAAAAGCGGAAGTGGAAATTATTCGGGTAATATGACTGGTTTCTTTATGCGCAAGTACTTGAACGAGAATATGCCGCAATCAGAAGTCATCGAAAATTATTCGGAACAACATTGGATTGAGTTCAGATATGCAGAAGCTCTCTTGAATGGAGCCGAAGCGGCGGTAGAAATGGGGCAGCATTTGGACGATGCCTTGCTTTGGATAAATGATATCCGCAGTCGTGCAGATATTAAGCAACTTTCTTTAAGCGACTTGACCGTAGATAAGGTTAGACACGAACGCAGAATCGAGCTGGCTTTTGAAAATCACACGTATTGGGATTTGAGACGTTGGAGAATTGCCGATAAAGAAATCGAGACCAAGCAGTATACGGGTTTGTGTCCATATTTCGATATTAACAAACAGAAGTATATATTCGAGGAAGTCGCTGCCAATAAATACTATTATACATTCGATGTAAAAATGTATTATGAGAGAATTCCTGATGGGGAAATTGCCAAGAATGAGAAATTGAAACAAAATCCGTATTATAATTAAAAGCGTAATAAAATATGAAAAGGTTATATTATATATTTGGTTTGTCGGCATTGCTTCTCTCGTCCTGCAACTATTTTGAATATGACAATTATGAAGCTCCGAATTCCGGTTTGGAAGGGACTGTTGTCGACCGTAAGACCAACGAGCCTTTGCAGGCAGAAGCGGCAAATAGCTATAAAGTCGAATATTATGAGTTAAGTTGGGAAGAGGCGGGACACGCCAATACCCAGTCCCGATTCTTTTTGGGGAAAGCCGATGGCACTTTTTTGAATACGAAAATTTTTGCCGGGAAATATCGGATTACTTTGAAAGAAGGCGCATTTTACGCTCCCGAACCGGAAGTCGTGTATTTGAAAGAGAATCGTTTGACCCGATTGGATTATTCCGTTATACCTTATGCTCGTGTGAATATAGATGAAATCACATTGACCGGTAGCAAACAGAATAATTTGGAGATCAAATATACGATTGAAGATACAGAGAAGGAAGTCAATACGGAAGGTTTGGACGAGGGGTTGTATACTTTGAGCGAAGCCCAAGTTTTTATTTCCAGCAAATCTCCTAATGTGGGAGTGAATAATTCGGAAACCAAGTATACGATAAGAGCTAAAAAGGAATTTGAACGTGGCGATTATGAACCCGGAGTACCTTTCCAAGTGGTAGAAAAGAATGTAAGAAATTTGGATCCGGGGAAATATTGGGTGCGTATTGGAGTCCGTACCGCTAATCCTCAAAAACGATATAATTTTAGTACGATAAAAGAAATTGTTGTTCCGGTATAAACTGCTGAAAAATAAAATTATAAAATATGAATGTAAAGTATGCTATAATATTGGCATCTGGTTTGAGCAGCACTGTGGCAGTCATGTCACAGGCTGCTCCTTTAACGAATGGGGATATCGATTCTCCTTCACAGGATGCTATGATTCTGCCTATGGAAGAATCGAAGGTGTCGGTCGTTTATGACCCCAAGACCTCGGTGGTTTTTACAGATGAGGGAATAAAAGGGACAAGCGATGGTTTGACATTGGATTTGGGAGAGATCGATTTCGGTTCGGGGGACTATGCTCGTGTTTGGGTTGAGATGGCAAATGTTATGAAACCGACGGAGCAGACCGGATTCGATTTTTATTTAGATGACATGCTTTTGGAACCTAAGACCGATTTTACAATTGCACAGGAACTTCCCCATCTCGATTCTTATGAATCCGATAAACAACCTCAGGAAGGTCTTTTTTTCAAAAATCAGAATGTGCCTTTAAGCCAGATTTCGGTAATTGATGTTAGGGGTGATGACAGTTATGGTAAAATAACGGCGGCCGTTGCTCAGGGCGTGTTGAACCAGAGCAATGCGGAGGTTTACTTGGTGTATGAAGATCATCACCAGACACAGTTCGAAGACGTTTATGGGAAACAGGGGGAAACGTGGAACCTCTTACGGGGAAATTATTCGGAAGAAAAATATGCGGGATTAGCTACGTTGGTCGATAAGTATAAAGATCGTTTTAAAAAGATGGTCCTTTGGGATCCTGATAAGGAATGGACTTGGTGCTTGGCACAAATGATTTGTGCACAGCAAAAAGGGATTCCGGTTACTAAGGAGATAAAGGAATTTTTTAACAATGAACTGGATTGGAATATAGAATGTGAAGACATTTCGAATAATTGGGCCACTAAATTGGAGGCCTATCAGTGGGCTATCGATAACTTGGCCGACGGATGTCATAAGTCTCTGAGCTTTTCTGCCGGTTTGCGTAGTGACTATGTTTCCAACCCGTGGAAGATATATGATTATGCAGCAGCCTCCAAAGGGTTTGTATTTTTTTTAAGCGACTCGGATCCCGATGAATTTGCCATGATTCAGAAGATTTGTGATAAAATGGACTATCAACCGGGTTCTTCCACAATGGGTTATGGGGCAGGAAAAGACGGGGATGCTCTGAATAATGCAACCAATCCGTATAATGTAGGTTTTATGGTTAGTGATTATTACGCAAACGGAAGTTTTTGGTGCTCGTTCCCGAGGAAAGCTTTCCAACAGCGTAAGGGTCAAGCCATAGAGGCATTGCCCGGCAAAATCTATGTGAGTCTTATATGGAGCGATGGAGATAACGTACAATTCGACTCCAATCAAATGTACAATATGTTTAAGAATGCTCCGGGTAGGGGAAAGGTTCCGGTAGGTATGACAATGGCTGCATCTTTGCAAGAGTTAAATCCCGTTTTGTTGGAGTATTTTTATAAAAATCTGACTCCCAATGATGAATTAGTCGCCGGTCCCTCTGGATTCCAGTTTATCTATGGCGATAAATACAATGAAAATAATTATGAAAAATGGCTGGAAACCAATCAAAAATGGTTGGAAACGGCCGGCTTCCATACTGCTTGCCTGTGGAATACAACTAATAAAGAACGTTTTGGAAGATATATGCAGACTTGTGGTTTGCAGGGCGTTTTTGATGGTTTTGAAAATAATAAGGAACGTTATGAGGTTGGTAAAGACGGCGAAGGTGTTGTCTGTATTCTACAAGGAGCTCATTGTTGGGAAGAGGGCGATGTGTATAAAGATTTGATAAGTGTAAAACCCAACGGGCAAAAGCCTGTTTTTCGGAATGTTTATCTGATTGCGGCCAGTTACGGCGGAGTAGGAGGATATGAACGGTTGATTCGTGAATTACAGCGTGTCGAAAGTTATTTGCCGAATACGTATGAGTTTTTATTGCCCATGGATCTTTGTGCTACGTTAAAAGAGTATATTGAAAAGAATGGAGGAAATGGGCATGAATAAATTCTTTCTGTTTTTACTTCTGTCGTTCCTTGTTGCCGCAAAGCCTGCATATGCCGGGGATATTCGTATTCCGGCCAAAGGAGGAGGCCTTTATCAAGTTGTTATCGTCGATAAGGGTACAGAAGGCGCTAAGTATGATGGAAAGACCGAGTCTATAATTAATACGAGTTCGGGAACGAGGATACGTATCAGAGATATTGATTTCGGGGATGCAAGGCATGGTTTGTATAACCGGTTTATGGTGGAATACACGCACCCCGGAGATTGCGAGGACGGCTTCTTTGATATTTATATAGAAGATACGGCGGTCCCTGTGGCATCGATTCCTGTGGAACAGACGAAAGAGGGAGAGTATAAAGAAGCGTCGGCTCCGTTAAGTGTAAACATTACTGGTTCTCATGCCGTATATGTCCGGTGGAGAAACCATTCGGCCTGTCTGAAAACGTTCGGGGCAAATGAATTGGTCCCTTTTGCCAGCGTAGAACTGATTCGTACAGGGTCTTTAACGAAGTATGAATTTGGCAAAGGAACTTTGGGAGAACTATCCGGTAAGCATCGTTTGAAAATGGTCTGGCGCGGGAATAGTGCGAACGTGGCTAATGTTTATCTGGATAAGAGTGATGTAGTTTCCGTGATGGATATAGAGGAGGAAAAACTGATTGTCGTTGGGGGTAAATTGGGTTTTAGAATTAATTCTGCGACACCTATAAGAAATGTCGAGGTTTATTCTCCCGAAGGATTGAAAGTGAAAGAATTGAGGCTTTCCGATTGTTCGGCATTCGTATCGGTCGCTCCCGGATTTTACATTGTCAGGATAACAAGAGGGAATGGTGGTGCGGTCGTGAAGAAAATATTAGTAACAGAATGACCAAACAAAAAACAGGATTATGAAACGAGGTATTTTATTTTTGCTATTAACTACTTTTTGGGGTGTCTTTGTGGAAGCCGGGAATAACAAGGAAGTCCCCGTTTCTAATTTGAGAGTTCCGGCCTATCCTTTGGTTACCATCGATCCTTACATTTCGGCGTGGTCACATACCGATAAGCTGTATGAAGATGAGGTTCGGCATTGGACAGGAACAGAACATTCTTTGACGGGCGTTTTAAGGGTCGATGGTAAATGCTATCGGTTTATGGGAAAAGGCGAACAGGCTTTGACGTCAATTTTGAAAGATGCCCGAGACGAGGAATGGACAGCCAAATATACGAATACAATGCCTTATGCCGATTGGTATACAAAAGAGTATAATGATACGGAATGGCAGGAAGGTGCGGGGGCATTCGGGAGCGTCGATATGCCTCATGTTAAAACCGAGTGGAATCAGGGGGATATTTGGATACGTAGGAAGTTTTCGATCGAAGATAAGAATATCTCGAAGAAACGGTTATATCTTGTTTATTCGCACGATGATGTTTTTGAACTGTATCTGAATGGGCAGATGTTAGTAAGCACGGGATACAAGTGGAGGAATTATGTCGTGCAACCGTTGGAGGCAGAGCAAGTGAAATCGCTAACCGCAGAAAATAATCTCATTGCAGCCCATTGTCACAATACGAAGGGAGGAGCTTATGTCGATTTCGGCCTATTTACCGATGATGAAATGGAGTCTTTTTTCGGTACGGAAGCCGAACAGATAAAGGTAAGCGTATTACCTACCCAGACCTATTATTCTTTTTATTGTGGTCCTGTCCAATTGGACTTGAAATTTACGAGTCCATTGGTCTTGAATGATTTGGATTTATTGAGTAGCCCGGTTAATTATATTAGTTATGAAGTCCGGTCATTGGATAAACGCGCTCACGATGTGCAGATTTATTTTTCTGCGACTCCCCGATGGGCGGTTAACAGTTTGGATCAAGAAGTAAGTGTAGAAAACTATCGATCTTCCGACATTCATATTCTGAAAACGGGGACATTAGAGCAGAATGTTTTAGGTAAAAGCGGTGATATTATTTGTATCGATTGGGGATACTTTTATCTGGCCGGTAACCTATCTGAATCTTCTGATATGTCTGTGGGAACTCCCCGCTCTATTCAAGAGAGTTTTGCAGGAAAAGGAATACTGCTGGATACAAAAATATCTCGGACATCGGTACGTTTGGATAAGGAAGAAATTCTTTTAGCGTATAGCGAAAATCTGGGCAATGTGAGAGAACGGAAATCCGAAGGATATTTGATGATCGGTTATGACGATATTGCCTCTGTACAATATTTCGGGAAAAATCTGAAAGCGTATTGGAAGAAAAAATATCCGACGATGGAAGCCGCATTGGCCGATGCCCGAAAGAATTATAAAAAAACCATGCAGCGATGTGACGAGTGGGATTATAAGGTTATGAAAGACGCTGTTGAAGCCGGAGGACAGCAGTATGCCGAACTTTGTGCAGCCTCTTATCGCCAAGCTATATCGGCTCATAAACTGGTTTGTGGCCCCGCCGGTGAGTTGTTCTTTTTTTCTAAGGAAAATAACAGCAACGGGTCTATCGGTACGGTTGATGTGACATATCCTTCTTGTCCTATTTTTATTCGGTATAATACAGAAATAATGAAAGCTATGCTGGATTTCATTTTCGATTATAGCGAGTCGGGCCGTTGGAAAAAGCCTTTTGCCGCACACGATGTCGGTACATATCCTTTGGCAAATGGGCAAACTTATCAGGGAGATATGCCTGTGGAAGAAACGGGGAATATGTTGATTATGACGACTGCGATCGCTATTGCCGATGGGAATGCAGACTATGCGGCAAAACATTGGGAAATCTTGACGGCTTGGAGCAATTATTTGGCCGAGGCAGGTATGGATCCTGAAAATCAGTTGTGCACCGAAGATTTTGCGGGACATTTGGCGCACAATGCCAATCTTTCGGCCAAAGCCATTATGGCGATTTCCGGTTATGGTCGCTTTGCCGGAATGCTTGATAAGCCGG
>ERZ780032.398-NODE-398-length-16458-cov-3.496556_pt1 | contig 16458 bp, 10 predicted proteins | sample MGYA00511856_ERZ780032 | MGnify/ENA primary metagenome ERZ780032 (study PRJEB29588, sample SAMEA2147983) | human gut metagenome | biome: human gut; feature: human-associated habitat; material: faeces | place: Denmark | collected 2008/2010 ...
AGCAGGAACGGAAAAATAAAGGCCCGCTGAAGATAGTGCAACTGAAACAGCAGGAAGAAGAAATATACCGGCACGGCAAATCCCGCTCCACTCTTCCCCCACAACCCAAACATGACGATGAATACCGGCGCTTCCATAAGCACCCACGCCAGTTTATTATTGATGGAGATTCCCCACGAGGCAGTACGGAACATGCCATAACCCGCTTTGACAAAATAGAGTGCAATAAAGACAACCAATGCCACAGCACTCATTACCCACAGAAATATCTGAAAAGTTTCCTGATTCATAGTTCTTTATTTATGCGAAGCAAAGATAAAGAAAACTCACAACAAACAAATCGTTTTCCCCGGATAATTGTTTTTTCATGCAAAAACCAGTGTTTTTTACTGAGAAGATTAAGCAGTAGAGATACGAAAATCTAATCGTTCCATCATGGAGTAAATTTCATTCCACCATGGAGAAAAAACCGTTCCACCATGGTGGAACGATTTTTTCCCCGTGATGGAACGATTTAAAAGATACAAGTCTAATCCTTACCGTTTCTTAATGGGCACATAAGCCACCTCATCCAAAACATTCTTATAGGCAGGACGGATAATACGCTTGCCTTCGAAATTCAATTCTTCATTGCGATGTGCACACCAACCGACAATACGTGCCATGGCAAACAAAGGCGTGAAGATTTCCTGCGGCAGCCCAATCATCTCGTAGACAAAGCCCGAATAGAAATCCACATTACTCGAAACCGTCTTGCCATTATTCTTCACACGGCCAAACACATCAATGGCGCGCTCCTCGAGCAGTTCAAGGAAAGCGAACTCGCGTTCTTTCCCTTTTTCGCGGGCAAGGTCGCGGGCAAGCTCTTTCAGCAGAATGGCGCGCGGGTCGGAAATGGTATAGACGGCATGTCCGATACCATATATCAAGCCGGTCTTGTTATAGGCTTCCTTGTTGAGCATGCGGGTGAAGTAAGTATCAATCTCATCCACATTCGTCCAGTCCTGAATGTTTTCCTGCAGATGGTGGAACATATCGGCAACCTGGATATTGGCACCTCCATGAAGCGGCCCTTTCAAGGAACCGATCCCTGCCGCTATCGAAGAGTAAGTATCCGTCCCGGTAGAAGAAGTGACACGTACGGTAAAAGTGGAGTTGTTACCACCACCGTGCTCGGCCTGAAGAACCAGCAGCAGGTCGAGCGTGCGGGCATCCAGCTCCGTGTAGTCCTTCTTCAGCATATAGAGGAAATTCTCGGCAATGGAAAGGTTTTCCTGCGGATGGCGGATATGCAGTGAACGGCCATGGGTGGCATGGCGAAGCATGTTATAGGCATACGCAATGATGGTCGGGAATTTCGAAATAAGCTCAATGCTCTGCCGCATCAGATTATCGCGGGAAGTGTCATCTGCATCAGGGTCAAAACGATACATCTCGAGCACGCTGCGCGCCAGGATGTTCATAATGTTGTTTCCTTCGAGTTCAATGATATTCATCTTGGTCTTCTGCTCCAGCGGCATGTTGTCGTTGATGAGTTCACGGAAAGAAGAGAGTTCTTCCTTGTCGGGCAGGCGACCGGAAAGCAACAAGTAGGCAATTTCCTCAAAACCGAAACGCTTCTCTTTGATGATGGCGTGTGCCAAGTCATCCACATCATAACCGCGGTAGAACAATTTGCCGGGAATAGGCTTCAGCCCTCCACCGGGGATGCGTTCATAGCCGACCACATTGCCTATTTTGGTCAACCCCACCAAGACTCCCGTGCCGTCCTCATTACGCAAACCGCGCTTCACATCAAACTTCCTGAACAGTTCATTCTCAATCCGGGTAGCTTCCTTCAAATCTTCGGAAAGCTTGTAAATCAGATACTCCTTCTTCATAATCGTTTCGTTTTATTCGTTATTCCCATTTTCTATTCTCCTTACAATCTCCCGGGTGAAAGTCGAAGTGGACAGCGAGACGCCACCCGGCATAAAACGTGCCAAGTCGGCAGTAGCACGGGCTTCTGTGAAACTTTCCTCCAAGGCGTTCTCTATAAGAGAGGCTGCTTCCTTCCAACCCAGATATTCAAGCATCATCACAGCGGAAAGGATGATGGAACAGGGATTCACAATGTCTTTCCCGGCAATGTTCGGAGCCGTCCCGTGAGTAGCCTCAAAAATGGCATGCCCCGTTTTATAGTTGATATTCGCACCCGGTGCAATGCCGATGCCGCCTACCATGGCAGCCAGTTGGTCGGACACATAATCACCGTTCAGATTCAACGTGGCAATCACGGAATATTCTTCGGGGATAAGCAACGTGTTCTGCAAGAATGCATCGGCAATGCAGTCCTTGATGACCAGACGCCCTTCTGCCAGCTCTTTACCAAACTCACATTCTGCCAGCTCGTACCCCCACTTCTTGAAACCGCCTTCCGTAAATTTCATGATGTTTCCTTTGTGTACCAAGGTCACGGAAGGCAGATGATGCTCAAGCGCGTATTGGCAGGCGGCACGCACCAAGCGCTCTGTTCCTTCTCTTGAAACGGGCTTCACGCCAAACGAGGAGGTTTCGGGAAAACGGACTTTTGTCACCCCCATGTCATCATGGAGAAAACGATAGAACTTTTCAGCCTCCGGAGTTCCGGCTTCCCATTCGATGCCTGCATAAATATCCTCGGTATTCTCACGGAATACGCACATATCCACCTTCTGCGGCTCTTTGAGTGGAGAAACAATACCCTTATACCAACGTACCGGACGTTGGCAGACATACAAATCAAGCGTCTGACGCAATGCCACGTTCAACGAACGGATACCTCCGCCGACAGGTGTTGTCAAAGGACCTTTGATGCCCACCTTATAAGTGCGGAAGGCTTCCATCGTTTCATCCGGCAGCCAGGAGCCGGTTTCGTGGAAAGCACGTTCTCCTGCCAGCACTTCTTTCCATTCAATGCCACGCCGGTCACCATAGGATTTCCTGACAGCGGCATTCACGACAGCCTGCATGGATGGGGTCACTTCTGCTCCCACTCCATCGCCGGAAATAAAAGGTACAGTAATTTTTTCCATATTCTATCTTGCATTAAGTGCAGAACCGGCCCGGAACCAGGCTATCTGCTGTTCGTTATACGTATGTTGTACTTCAAAACTTTCTTTACTCCCGTCCTCGTGATGAAGAACCACCTTCAACGTACGTCCCGAAGCAAAATCTTTCAACCCCATGACAGAAATCAGGTCGCGTTCCCGAATCTTGTCATAATCGGCCTTATCCGTAAAGGTCAGTGCCAACATGCCTTGTTTCTTTAAATTCGTCTCATGGATACGGGCAAAGCTTTTCGCCAAAATGACGCGTACATTCAAGAAGCGTGGTTCCATGGCAGCATGCTCACGGCTGGACCCTTCACCATAATTCTCTTCGGCAACGACAATGGAAGGGATACCTTCGGCCTTATACAGCTTCGCAGTGCCTGACACTGTTCCATAGGTATTGGTGGAGCGGTTCCAAACCTTGTTCGTCTCTCCATTGAAAGCATTGACAGCCCCCATCAGCATATTGTCCGAAATATTCTCCAAATGTCCCCGGAAACGGAGCCATGGCCCCGCCATAGAGATGTGGTCGGTGGTACATTTCCCTTGCACTTTAATCAATAAGGGCATATTCAGCAAGTCCATGCCATCCCAGGCAGGGAAGGGAGTCAGCAGTTGCAAGCGCTGTGAATGAGGATTGACCGTAATTTCCGTCTGTCCTTTGCCTGGAGCAATGTATCCTTCCTTTCCTCCTATAAACCCGTGTGCCGGCAGTTCTTCACCGACCGGTTCGGACAGTTTCACAACCTCTCCTTTGGCATTGACCAGCGTATCCCTCAACGGGTCGAAACAAAGGTCACCGGCAATGGTCAGCGCCATCGTTATCTCCGGGGAAGCGACGTAAGCAAAAGTGTTGGGATTTCCATCGGCACGTTTGGCAAAATTACGGTTAAAAGAGGTGACGATGGAATTTTTTCGTTCAGGGTCATCAGTATGGCGCTTCCACTGGCCAATACAAGGTCCGCAGGCATTCGCCATTATCGTTGCGCCAATATCTTCGAAAGCGGCAATCATGCCGTCGCGTTCAGCAGTGGCACGTATCTGCTCCGAACCGGGGTTGACAATCAGCGGAGAAGCAACCTTCAAATTCTTTTCCTTTACCTGCCGGGCAAGGGAGGCTGCGCGGCTCAAATCCTGATAGGACGAATTGGTACACGACCCTATCAGGCCGACTTCCATCCGGCGGGGATAGTTATTGGTTATCACTACCTCGGCAAATTTCGATATCGGTGTTGCTGCATCCGGCGTAAAGGGCCCATTGATATACGGTTCCAACAGCGAGAGGTCTATTTCAATGATGCGGTCGTAATATTTTTCCGGATTTGCCAGCACTTCGTCGTCGGCGCGAAGGTCGGCAGCTACGGAAGCAGCCATTTTTGCCACTTCTTCACGTCCGGTAGCCTTCAAATAAGTACCCATGCGCTCATCGTAAGGGAAAAGGGAGGTAGTCGCCCCCACCTCTGCCCCCATATTGCAGATGGTAGCCTTTCCAGTGGCAGACAATGAAGCGGTTCCCGGTCCAAAATATTCAATGATGGCATTGGTTCCCCCTTTTACAGTAAGAATACCCGCCAACTTCAGAATAACATCTTTGGGAGCTACCCAGCCACTCAATTTACCCTTCAAGTGTACGCCTATCAGACGCGGCATTTTCAATTCCCATTCCATGCCAGTCATCACATCCACCGCATCGGCACCACCCACACCAATGGCCACCATGCCCAAACCTCCGGCATTGGGCGTATGAGAGTCCGTGCCTACCATCATTCCACCCGGAAATGCGTAGTTCTCCAATACCACCTGGTGAATAATGCCTGCTCCCGGCTGCCAAAAACCTATGCCATAGCGGGAAGAAACATCACGGAGAAAATTATAGACCTCCTCGTTGGTCTTCGTAGCAGTCGCGATATCTTCTTTTGCACCTTTATATGCTTGAATCAAATGGTCACAGTGCACAGTGGAAGGCACGGCAACCTGCTCACGGCCTGCATTCATAAATTGCAATAAGGCCATTTGGGCCGTTGCATCCTGCATGGCCACACGGTCGGGACGGAAATTCACATAGTCTTCTCCCCGTCTGTAGTTCTTCACTTTATCCCCATCATACAAATGAGCATACAAAATTTTCTCCGCTAAAGTCATCGGACGCTGTAGTACATTCCGTACGCGTTCTATCTTCTCCGAATAAGCGGCATAAAACGTTTTGAGCATCGTTAAATCATATACCATAACCACTATTTTTTAGTTTTTCATTATTGTAAAGATTACAAATTAATATCATAAACAAATAAAAAGGCTGAATAGTTTAACAAAATAAAGCATTTTTTCCGTCGGAAGTGAAGAATGATTACCTTTGCAACCATGAAGGAACAAGATTCAAATAGTCCTATTATTCACCTCCAGCAGCAACAACTTTTGCTGCGCATGGAATACGAATACGAAAAAGAGGAATTCAAACGCCAAACCGAAAACATGGGGATTGCCCGGAAAGTGAAACGGGGACTTTGCTGGTATCCTGCCACTCCGGGACGAAGTTACTATAATTCACTGAATCAATTAGTAATAGAAATTACACACACAGAAAATACCGATATAGAACATAATTTTGAGTTCGGCCGTCCCGTATGTTTTTTCCGCCAGTCTGCCGATGGAAAAATAACCTATATGAACTTCACCGCTACCGTAAGCTATGCCGACGAGACACGGATGGTAGCGATAATGCCCGGAGCCGGTGCCGTTATGGAAGTGCAGGAAACGGACAACCTCGGCGTGCAACTTTATTTCGACGAAACATCCTATCGGACCATGTTCGAAGCCTTGGAAGATACGTTACGCTCCAAAGGCAACCGCCTGGCCGAATTGCGGGACATATTGCTGGGAACCTCGAAAGCCGGTTTCCGAGAGCTCTACCCCGTACGGTTTCCCTGGCTGAACTCCACGCAGGAGACAGCTGTAAACAAAGTGCTGTGTGCCCGCGACGTGGCCATTGTACATGGTCCTCCGGGAACCGGAAAAACGACCACCTTAGTGGAAGCCATCTATGAAACCCTGCATCGGGAACCGCAGGTACTGGTATGTGCCCAAAGCAATACTGCCGTCGACTGGATTTCGGAAAAACTTGTGGACCGTGGCGTCAATGTCCTGCGTATCGGCAATCCGACCCGTGTCAACGACAAGATGCTTTCCTTTACCTACGAGCGTCGTTTCGAGAACCATCCGCTTTATCCGGAGCTGTGGAGCATCCGGAAAAATCTCCGTGAACTGGGCAGCCGTGCCCGCCGTGGCAGCTATGACGAACGCGAAGGAGTACGCAGCCGTATGAGCCGCCTGCGCGACCGCGCCACCGCATTGGAAATACAAATCAATGCAGAGCTTTTTGATGGGGCACATGTCATAGCCTCCACGCTAGTAAGCAGCAATCACCGGCTGCTGAACGGACGCCGTTTCGGCACCCTTTTCATTGATGAAGCAGCCCAGGCCTTAGAAGCTGCCTGCTGGATAGCTATCCGAAAAGCAGACCGCGTGGTATTGGCGGGTGACCACTGCCAACTTCCGCCCACCATAAAATGCTACGAAGCTGCCCGTGGAGGTCTGGAACGAACATTGATGGAGAAAGTGGTGTCCAACAAACCTGCCGTTGTCTCTTTGCTGAAAGTACAATACCGCATGCACGAGGAAATCATGAAATTTCCTTCCCAATGGTTTTATAATGGCGAGTTGGAAGCCGCTTCCGAAGTGCGTTACCGGGGCATCCTGGACTGGGATACCCCCATCCACTGGATTGACACCTCCGAAATGGATTTCAAAGAAGAATTTGTGGGAGAGACTTTCGGGCGCATTAATAAGGCGGAAGCGGACCTGCTCCTATCAGAACTGAAAATCTACATCAACCGTATCGGTGGCAACCGCATTCTGGAAGAAAAAATAGACATCGGCATCATCTCCCCTTACAAGGCACAAGTGCAATATCTCCGCAGCAAGATAAAGGCAGACGCTTCACTCAAGCCTTATCGCAGCTTGTTCACTGTAAATACGGTGGATGGCTTCCAAGGGCAAGAGCGCGATGTTATCTTCATCAGCCTTGTCCGTGCCAACGAAGAAGGGCAGATAGGATTCCTGAATGATTTAAGGAGAATGAATGTAGCCATCACCCGGGCACGTATGAAGCTGGTGATAATGGGAGAGGCAGATACGCTGAAACATCACGGTTTTTACCGGAAGCTACTGGAGTTTATTCAAAATATAGGGAATCAATAATAAAGAAATACCCCCTCCGGTAACACCGAAGAGGGTATTTCACCTATTTATATAAAGCTGATTAATTGTTTTCCGGACGAAGTTTACGAACTGTAACAGCTGTCTGCCACATTTCGCTTTCACGCAAGGCTTTCAATTCTGCATTCAGCTTCTCACGATAATCGGGTTTGGAGTTACTGTCGATAGAAATCTGAGCTTCGTTGCCCGACTTCACACTTGCATACAATTTCTGTACAACCGGCTTGATGGCATCATGAAACGGGGTCATCCAATCCAGCGCACCACGCTGTGCCGTAGTAGAACAGTTGGCATACATCCAGTCCATACCGTTCTTGGCAAACAATGGCATCAAAGATTGAGTCAACTCTTCCACTGTTTCATTGAATGCTTCAGAAGGAGTATGGCCGTTTTCGCGCAATACTTCATACTGAGCCAACAGCAATCCCTGGATAGCACCCATCAATGAACCGCGTTCACCGGTCAAGTCGGAAGTGGCTTCGCGGATGAAAGTTGTCTCGAACAAATATCCCGAACCAATACCGATACCCAGTGCAATCGTCTTGTCAAAAGCCTTACCCGTAGCATCTTGATAGACGGCATATGATGAGTTCAAGCCACGCCCTTCGAGGAACATGGTACGAAGTGAAGTACCGGAACCTTTGGGAGCAACCATAATAACATCAATATCTTTAGGAGGAACCACGCCGGTACGGTCGTTCCAGGTAATAGCAAAACCATGAGAGAAGTAAAGAGCCTTTCCGGGAGTCAAATAAGGTTTGATAGTCGGCCATACAGACATTACAGCTGCGTCAGACAACAGACACATGACGATAGTACCTTTCTGGCAAGCCTCTTCGATGCCGAACAAAGTCTCACCCGGTACCCATCCGTCAGCCACCGCCTTTTCGTATGTCTTACCCGGACGTTGTCCTACAATCACATTGAAACCGTTATCACGCAAGTTGCAAGCCTGGCCCGGGCCTTGTACGCCATAACCGATTACTGCAATTGTTTCATCTTTCAAAATCTCACGTGCTTTTTCCAAAGGAAATTCTTCGCGGGTCATTACATTCTCAATAACACCGCCAAAATTCAATTGTGCCATTTTTTGTTTTAATTTTTATTTGTGGCTTACGCCAACGTTGATAAATTTATTTATTTCTCTGTAAATATCACTTTAGAGCGACAGACCACTTCGCTGCCATTCTTTTTCACCTCCACATCGTAAACGCCCTCACCGGCATCATCCATGAACAAAGTCAACTCATCCCCATAATAGCTTTCGGCTACATATGCCATTTCAAAACGACGGATGCGCTTCTCCTTATACATCTCTATCGGGAACAAATCAAGGATATGCTCGATGTAACGGATGCTGTTCACATGCCCGTTAATGTCAATATCACTGTATTTGGCTACCAAAGCAGCAACCGGTTCCTTTGAGGCCACCTTTATCCGCGAAGGTTTTTCTATCGGGCAAGGCTCATCGCAAACATAATCTACAATGCTGCCACTATGAAGAGCCAGCAAATCTGCCGGCTTACGGGTATTCATGCTAATCATCGCCCAAACGGAACGTGCATACCCAATCTTCTTGCCCTCCTTATCGATGATAGCGAAATTACGGTCTGTAAAAAGGCGATAGACATTCTCCACCCAAGTCTGAATGGAGAAATCTTCGTACTGATAAGGCATTTCATCCAGTTCGACAGCCAGACGGGACAATACCCAAGTATAATTGTCCTCGTTTAGAGTCGCGATGCCAAAACCGCGGTCGCTGGCATGGAAACCCGCACAATTCAACAAATGGTTGCCCAATACTCCCATTGTCAGCCGTCCGGTAAAGTCGACATGAAACGGTTCGGCAACAAACTTGTAGGTACCTATCTTATTGTTCTCGCTCATCATGATTCCTAGTGTTTACTTTGACGATATTTTGCTTCACGGTCCGCCAGATATTCATTGACACGCTCAAAGCAGCTGGTCGTAATGGCTACGCGACCCGAACGGACGAACTGAAGTACGCAATCCAACTGGCGCAACTCCTCATAAAGATTGGTGATTTCCTCACTCATGCCATTCTTCTCAACAATGGCAAATACAGCATTCACCTCCACAATACGGGCATTGTACTTACGGATTACTTTAGACACCTCCGGTTTTTCTTCCAGCGTAGGAGTCGTTATTTTATAGAGGGCAATCTCGTGCTGATAGATTTCATCATCCGTGAAATAATGGGCTTGCAGCACATCTATTTTCTTGGTAATCTGCTTGGTCACCTTTTCAATGGTATCCTTGTCCGTCCAAGCGGTAATGGTATATTTATGTACCCCCTTGATGGAGGAGGCCGATACATTCAAACTCTCGATGTTTATCTGCCGGCGGGTAAACACAGCCGTCACCTGATTCAGCAAACCGGCAAAGTTTTCCGAATGAACAATGATTGTATATAGTTTTTTATCCATAGATAGAGTAAATTCTTTAATTTCGCATGACTTCAGCATTCCAACAACATCTGATTGACCGAACCGCCCGGAGGTGTCATCGGCATTACATTTCCTTCTTCCTCCACACAAGCTTCGAGCAGGAACGGTCCGTCAGTCGCTATCATCTCGTCAATCGCTTTTGCCAGCTCCTCGCGGGTCATTACCCTGCGTGCAGGAATATCATATGCCGAAGCAATCTTCATATAATCCGGATTCATCATCGGAGTAAACGAATAACGACGATTGAAGAACATCGCCTGCCATTGACGAACATTGCCCAGGAAGTTATTGTTCAACAGAATCATCTTCACCGGAGCTTTTTGCTCCATGATGGTACCCAGTTCCTGCAGGTTCATCTGCAAGCCGCCGTCTCCCATGAATACGCATACCGTGCGGTCCGGACGTCCAAAAGTGGCACCGATAGCTGCCGGAAGGCCGAAGCCCATAGTACCCAGGCCACCGGAAGTAACAATGCTACGTTCCTTGCTGTATTTGAAATAACGGGCGGACATCATCTGATTCTGGCCGACATCAGTCACCAATATCGCCTCGTTATGGGTAGCCTCACTCACAGCACGCACCACCTCACCCATGCTTAGCGCTTTTCCTGCCGGATGTAATTCCGGACGGATTACCTTTTCCTCTTCCACTTCCTCGTATTGCCGGAAACTGTCAATCCATTCCTGATGGTTGGCGGGTTCCAGCAATTGGGTAACGGCAGCCAGTGTCTCTTTGCAATCTCCCAGGACAGCAACATCGGTCTTTACATTCTTATCTATTTCGGCAGGGTCAATATCAAAGTGGATAATCTTCGCCTGCTTGGCATATGTTTCCAATTTACCCGTCACACGGTCATCAAAGCGCATGCCTACGGCGATAAGGACATCACATTTATTGGTATTGATATTGGGCCCCAGGTTACCGTGCATACCAAGCATTCCTTTGTTCAACGGATGGTTCGTAGGTAATGCGGAAAGTCCCAATAAAGTGCATCCGGCAGGCATTCCGGCTTTCTCAATGAAAGCACGAAGCTCTTGCTGGGCTTCTCCCAGCTCCACGCCTTGTCCTACCAGCACCAAAGGCCGTTCCGCACCATTTATTAATTCAGCAGCCTTCCGTATGGCCTCCGGCTCCATTTCGGGAACGGGAAGATAGCTACGGACATAGTCCACCTTAGTAGGCGCATATTCTGTTTTCTCCACTTGGGCGTTTTTAGCAAAATCCAGCACGACCGGTCCCGGACGTCCGCTCTTTGCCACATAGAAAGCACGTGCCACTGCCCAGGCCACATCTTCTGCACGACGAATCTGGTAACTCCATTTCGTGATAGGCTGAGTAATGCCTACCAAGTCCACTTCCTGAAATGCATCCGTACCCAAGAAGTTCGTCCCTACCTGGCCGGCAATGACAACGATAGGCGTACTGTCAATCATGGCATCTGCAATGCCCGTGATAGTATTGGTAGCACCCGGTCCACTGGTAACCAGACAAACGCCAACCTCGCCTGATACACGTGCAAAGCCTTGTGCCGCATGGGTTGCTCCTTGTTCATGGCGAACCAAGATGTGGTTCAATTCCTTCCGGTGGTCGTATAAGGCATCGAATACCGGCATGATGCTCCCTCCCGGATAACCGAAAATGGTCTTTACTCCCTGATGCTCCAGAGAGCGCATCAATGCTTCTGCGCCTGTTATTAGAGCCTCACCCCGACCCTCTCCTTGGGAGAGGGAGGAAAAGTTACTCTTTTTATTATTATCAGCCATACTTTATCTATTCATTATATTTAAAAGCTCAATAGTAGCTTGAAAAATTTGTTTCATTCTTTCCTCCCCTAGCTTTCGGAAAGGGGGGCTTTTAATCAATCAGCCTCACAGCCCCTTTGTCAGCGGAACTCACCATACTGGCATATGCTTTCAATGCTTTGGAGACTTCACGGTTGCGGGTTACCGGAGTCATAGGGCGTGCTGCAAGCTCTTCATCCGTCAACTTCACATTGATAGAACGGTTCGGTATATCAATTTCGATAATGTCCCCATCCTTAATCTTGCCGATATTACCACCGGCAGCCGCTTCGGGAGAAACATGTCCGATACTTAGTCCGGAAGTACCACCACTGAAACGCCCGTCGGTAATCAATGCACACTCCTTACCCAGATGGCGGGATTTGATATAAGAAGTAGGATAAAGCATCTCTTGCATACCCGGTCCACCTTTCGGCCCTTCGTGAGTGATGACGACGACGTCTCCACTGACCACCTTTCCAGCCAGAATACCGTCACAAGCCGCATCTTGTGAGTCGAAGACTTTCGCCGGCCCCGTAAATTTCCAGATACTCTCGTCTACACCGGCAGTCTTGACAACGCAACCGTCCTGAGCTATATTTCCCTTCAAAACTGCCAGACCGCCATCCTTGCTGTATGCATGTTCCAAATCACGGATACAACCGGTCGCACGGTCCGTGTCGAGTTCCTTATAAGACGCATTTTGTGAACCAAGTACCAGATTGAACTTTCCGGCTGCCGCACTGGAGTATTTCTTGATTGCCTCTTTACATACATTAGAGCTGGTAATACTATACCGGTCGATTGCCTCTGCCAACGTCATTCCATCCACACGGCGGACATTCGTATCGACCAATCCGCCCTTGGCAAGCTCATCCATGATGGCAATGATGCCACCGGCACGGTTAACGTCTTGTACATGATACTTTTGGGTATTGGGAGCCACCTTGCATAAGCAGGGGGTCTTGCGGGAGAGCATGTCAATGTCGTCCATCTTAAAATCCGCTCCGGCTTCGTGAGCCACAGCCAACAAATGAAGTACCGTATTAGTGGAACCGCCCATCGCAATATCCAGCGTCATGGCATTCAAAAATGCCTCGCGGGTAGCAATACTTCGCGGGAGTACGCTCTCATCCCCTTCTTCATAATATCTAAAGGCATTCTCTACAATCAACTTGGCTGCATCCTCAAATAGTTTCTTGCGATTTTCGTGAGTGGCTACAATCGTGCCGTTACCGGGCAGTGCCAATCCAATCGCTTCATTCAGGCAATTCATGGAATTAGCGGTAAACATGCCTGAGCAGCATCCGCAAGTGGGGCAGGCATGTTGCTCAATCTGTGCCACCTCTTTATCGCCCACACTTTCATCAGCAGATTTAATCATGGCATCAATCAAATCCAAATGCTGTCCGTTCCATTCCCCGGCTTCCATCGGACCGCCTGAAACAAACACAGTCGGTATATTCAGTCTCATAGCCGCCATCAGCATCCCCGGAGTAATCTTGTCACAGTTACTGATGCAAACCATAGCATCCGCCTTATGGGCATTTACCATATACTCCACACTATCGGCAATGATATCTCTTGAAGGCAGGGAATAAAGCATACCGTCGTGTCCCATAGCGATACCGTCGTCAATGGCAATCGTATTGAACTCCGCAGCAAAACACCCCAGTTTTTCAATCTCTTCCTTTACAAACTGGCCTATTTCGTGCAGATGTACATGCCCGGGGACGAATTGTGTAAATGAATTGACTATAGCGATAATGGGCTTACCCATCTGTTCCTTCTTCATACCATTCGCCGTCCACAATGCACGGGCTCCCGCCATGCGGCGACCTTGTGTGCTGAACGAGCTGCGTAACTGATGCTTCATTTTCAAATCTCCTTTTAATGAAAAAGCCTCTCCCACTATAGTGAGAAAGGCTTAATAAATTATCTTCTAACGTACGAATACATACATAACCTTTCTCACGCTCTTGATGCCACCACCACGACGCGAATAATATGCAGGACTGCCAGGTTAATAGATGTATGTAAATTCATAACTTAATTCTTCTTTTTTGTTTCAAACGTGCTGCAAAGGTAAGGGCTTTTTTATAATCTCCAAACAAATTGAAGAAAAAAATAAGATAAATATGAATAATCGTAAGAAAATATCGCCCTAAAATCCTATTTTATCACTTAACAGTTCTAAATAGAACCATTCAGACAGCCAATGTAAATGTATTGCCAATCATTGAAACCATTTAATAATCTGAAAATTACCAAAGGCTCTCTACATCCCGAAACAAATAATTCGTATCTTTGTCTCTTCAAATACTCAAAAAAAAGTATTTACTAATTAAATAAAGATAGAAAATTAATGGAAACAGTAGAAAACAAGTACATCACCGTAGCATATAAGCTGTACTCAATCGAAAACGGAGAAAAAGATTTCGAAGAAGAAGCACCCGTAGAGCATCCTTTTCAGTTTATCTCAGGTCTGGGAATGACACTCGAACCCTTTGAAGCCCAGATAAAAGACTTGCAGATAGGCGATAAATTCGACTTTACCATTCCGGCATCAGAAGCTTATGGTGAATATGACGACGACCATGTTATTGACCTCCCCAAAGAAATCTTCATGATAGAAGGAGAATTCGACAGCGACCGTGTAGTGGAAGGCGCCGTCATCCCCTTGATGACTTCTGAAGGTCAACGCATCAATGGAAGTGTAGTAGAAGTAAAGGAAGACGTAGTTGTAATGGACATGAATCATCCACTCGCAGGTTGTGATTTGAACTTTACCGGAGAAGTGGTGGAAAGCCGTCCGGCTACGAACGAAGAGCTTGCTGAAGTTGCCCGTATGATGGGTGGCGGTTGCGGCAGCTGCGGTTGTGGTGACTGTGGCGACGGATGCGGCGACCATGAATGTGGAGGCGGATGCTGCCACTAAAGAATTAAAAATTAAAGAATTAAAAATTAAAGAATCAGACTACACAGTATTAAGCATGCCGCATGGTAATTCTTTAATTTTTAATTCTTTAATTTTCAAATTCTATATTATTTACTTGTCATTATCTCCAATACCAATTTATCCGTTTCATTCATTCCTTTAGAACCGATTTTTGTCAGATTACGGATACTCTGATCCACATCCTCATCAATAATACCTTCTACGGAAGTCACACAACGGTTTTCCATGGCCATGATGGCTGAAAGCACTGCGGTTGAAACTCCGGTAGTTACTTTCAATGCACAACTGGGTTTGGCACCATCACAAATCATTCCGGTAAGATTGGCAATCATGTTCTGCACAGCATATGCCACCTGTTCATAAGTTCCTCCCATTAGCCAAGTTATACCGCAACTGGAACCCGTAGCAGCAACCACACAACCGCATAAGGCAGATAAGCGTCCCAAACTCTGCTTGATATAGATTACTGTTAAATGGCTCAACATCAAGGCACGAATCAATTCTTCTTCCGATTTTCCATTTTCTTCGGCATAGACCAGTACGGGAAGGGTAGCGGATATCCCTTGATTGCCACTGCCGGAATTGCTCATCACCGGAATCATGGCACCGGCCATACGGGCATCACATGCTCCCGAAGTGTAAGAAAGGATATGAGAGAAGACACTGTCGCCCATAATCCGGTGTTCGTAAGTGCCACGTAGGATTTTACCCAGTCCATGACCATATTCACCTTCGAAGGAACGTTCGGCGGCAGTCTTGTTCAGTCGTGCCGTATCAAGAATAAAACGAATGTCGTCTAATGGGGTTGTCATGGCGAAGTCATACACTTTGCGTAAAGTCAAGTCCAATACATCCTCCTCCTCTTCGATGCAAGAAGCGGTTTGTTTGTCCAGCAGGATATCCCCGTTGTGCGTTATATAAGTAAAGCAAGTATGTCCACCAGCAATAATGGCGGTTGCCTTGTCCGCATCGGCTTCACAGCAGACTTCTATATAAAGTTTCTCTTCTATATCGTCTTTTAAGGATATATGGATACGCTTTTCTTCTATGAAACGCTTTCCTGCCTCCACTGCATCAGGGGTACTGTCTTTCAAAACCTCCAATTGATATACCGACTTGCCTATTAAGGCGCCAAGCGCCACAGCAATCGGTAATCCAATCATCCCCGTACCTGGAATACCCACTCCCATTGCATTTTTCAGAATATTGGCACTCAGCAATACAGTTATCTTTTCGGGACGCTTATTCAGCACTTCCGCAGCCTTTGCTACACACAATGCCACAGCTATAGGTTCTGTACAACCAATGGCAGGAATTACTTCAGATTTAACCAAAGCAATAATCTGTCGTCTTTCCGTTTCTGTCATATCATTTCTACAATTTGATTATTTATCATGCAAATGTAGGAAAAAACAAACAAAAATCCCTCCTCTATAACCTGAAAATCAGGAGACAAAGGAGGGAAAATTCCATATCGAAAAAAAAGTTATTTAGCGGCAGTCAAGTTCAAACCAACTTCCAAACGAGTTGTTTCATTAATTATTTCAGGTAAACCCTTCAACATACCTTCTGCCATACCGGCCATACTTCCAAAATCAGGATCAGCTTTCATTGCTTCGATAAGCATATTTACAAACTCCTCATCCGAGAATAAAGGAGCAACTATATTTTTCATCAAAGGCAATAACAAATCCGTATTCAAATAAACCTTTAATTTACCTTCGTTCTTTTCGTAAGTCAAAGGCACACCGTCAGTTACCAAAGGAAGCAAAGACGTAACAGCCTGAGACAAAATTTCACTCATATCTATAGCCTTGGTAGAACTGCCCAGACGTTTTACATTGGCAATGATGGCATCCAGATTCAAATATACCTTCATTTGGGTATCACTGAGAACTACATAT
>ERZ780032.410-NODE-410-length-16313-cov-3.071842_pt1 | contig 16313 bp, 14 predicted proteins | sample MGYA00511856_ERZ780032 | MGnify/ENA primary metagenome ERZ780032 (study PRJEB29588, sample SAMEA2147983) | human gut metagenome | biome: human gut; feature: human-associated habitat; material: faeces | place: Denmark | collected 2008/2010 ...
TTACCCCCTCCAAGCTGCGGTTTTTTTTTTATACCTACCGGCATGTTTTCCAAATCTTTTACAAACTTATTTGCAAGGTCAAATGCAAGATTTGAATGCTGCATTTCACGACCGCGAAGCATGACTACAATCTTAACCTTATTGCCTTGAGCAATAAATTTTTCAATACTTTTTATTCTGACCTGATAGTCATGAGTGTCAATTTTATAACGAATTTTAATTTCTTTAACATCTACGGTATGCTGTTTTTTCTTAGCTTCCTTAGCACGTTTTTCAAGTTCGTATTTATATTTGCCGTAATTTAGAATTTTAGCTACCGGCGGATCCTGGTTTGGATTAATAAGGACTAAATCTAAATCTTCGTCGTAAGCCATCTGTAAAGCCTTTGATGTCGGAACTACTCCTTTATTTTCACCATTCTGGTCAATTAATCTGACTTCTTTTGAACGAATTCTTTCATTCATAATTGCTTGATTTCTGTTGTTTCTGTTATCGTTGGTAGCTATTGTTCTATCTCCTATGTTGTTTTTACCTGTTTTACAAGTGTCATGGTAGCACAAAATTCTATTTTTGCCACATTTATTAACAAAAAAACATTGTAACAAAATGTAAATATGAATTTTAAACAAGCTTTTTATATGCGAGATAAGGCTTTCAGAGGATTTATTTAAATGCACGGGGTTAAAGATAAAAAAATTTATGCCGATATCTTAATCACAAGATAAACAGGTTGAAAGAACAATATAAGGAGTATTTTATGAAGAATGAAGCAGCAGCCGAAAATGCAGCAACAGAAGTGTTTGTAGACTTAAATAACGGAGAATATCTGCAATTTGACATGACACTTCCAATTCAAATTCTATTTGACGATGTTATGAATTTTGTGTCCAAAACAGATTTCGAATGATCAGATGAAAGTTTAGCAAAAAAGAATCGGTTAAAATTTTAGCCGGTTCTTTTTTTATTATAAAATATAGTAAAATGTCGATGTTCATGTAATAATAATTCTATTAAAATTGTTTGCGAAGAGGGATATTATATGAAAAAACTTATAAAATTAATGTGTGTTTTTACACTCGGTTTTTACAGTATATCTCCGGTTTATGCGGGGTTTAAGGAACATTTTGATCTGGGACAGCAGTATTTATCGAATTATCAATATTCCGGAGCTATTACCGAATTTAAAAGTGCATTGAGAATAAATTATTTGGATAATTCAGCAAGAATAGGGCTTATTAATTCTTATCTGGCGCGTGGAACATACTATGCAAACACGGACAAAGATTATAAGAAAGCCGCTGATGACTATCGTGCCGCATTATTTTATTTAGTTTATTATCCTAATGCAAATCAGGTTAAAAATTCTTCGCAGGCAATTGTTCAGGTTACATCAAATTTAAACCAGTGTTTAAATACTACAGGGTTTGATACATCTGCACAAAACAGGTTTTCAACAGCAAAGCAGTTGCGTGCTGAGGGAAATTTTGCCGCCGCGGCTTACGAATTCAATCAGGCATTAGCTGATAAAAGCCTGATTAAAGAGAGTTTTCAGCAGACAGGCGATATTATGAAGCTTCTCGGCAATAATCAAAAAGCAGCTGAATATTACCGTAAAGCAGTAGCGGTTGCTCCATCCGATATTGATTTAAGACTGTCTTATGCAAAAATGCTTGATAAGCTTGATCAGGAAGATGCTGCTGTTGAAGAATACAATTATATTTTGTCTAAAACAAGCGACAACAAAGACGTTTTATATTCACTGGAAAGAATATACAAAAGAAAGCTTGAAGAATCACCCAATGACGCCGCAGTGACAGCAAATTTAGGTGCAATTATGCAGAAAGCAGGCAATTTTGATGAGGCATTAAGATATTATTCCAAAGCTGAATATCTTGATCCTTCAAATGTAAATACAAGACTTAACGTCGGGACATTATACCAGCAGAAAGGTGATTATAAAACGGCAATAACCGCTTACGATTCTGTTCTGATAATTTACCCGGATAACGCACTTGCAAATCTGTACAAAGCACAATCTCTTGCCGCAACCGGCGATAAAAAAGGAGCTCTTGAACTTTACAAAAAGGTTCTTTCTATTGAGCCGAATAACGAAGTTGCTCAGGCTGACATGTTGAATATGGTTAAAGATACAATGACAACGGCGCAATTTGTGGATTATATTAAGAAAAATAATCCGAATAATGCGGCTAATATTTTATATACTTACGCGCTTGATTTGCATAAGCAGAATAAATTGAATGACTCGATAGCGATTTATAACGAAGTTATCAAGCTGACGCCGACAAATCCCGAAGTCTATGTAAATCTCGCAATTGCACAGGGACAAAATAAAAACTATGATGCGGCACTCGCGACATTGAATACCGCTAATACAAAGTTTCCTAACAATGCAGAAGTTTCGAATGCGATAAAATCAATAAATGCGCAATCAACAGATGAAAAACTTGAAATTGCGGCAAATTATTACAATAATAAGGATTATCAAAATGCCATAAACGAATATTTAAAAATTAAACCGGCAACTTCAGATACAATGCTTGGTGTCGCATCTGCCTATCAGAATATGGGTGATACTGATAAAGCAATAGAATATTATAAGCAAGCCTTAAATCTTGCACCGTCAAACTCTGATATAGCTTACTATATTGCGGCATTATATGCAGAAAAAGAAGATACCGCAAATGCTAAAATATTCGCACAAAAAGCCATTTCGCTGAACAAAACAAACAAGCAAGCCCAAGAATTACTTGAAAGCCTGAATGCACAAATAGCATCGCAAGACCTTGAAAAAGCAATTTCACTATTTGATGCGGAAAAATATACGGAAAGTTTAACCTTATTAAATAAAATTCTCACAGCAGAACCAAATGATGCCTATGCTCTATATTACAGAGGAATGATTTACGACACGCAAAAGAAATATAATCAGGCAATAGCCGATTACAAAAAAGCAATAGGAATTAACCCTGATTTAACAATTGTAAATTATTTAATCGGTGTTGATTACGATATGCTTGAACAATATAAAAATGCCGCATCACATTATAAAGCATTTACAAGTACATATTCAGAAAATGACGACTTCTTGAAATATGCACAAACACGATTAGGCGAATTAAAACAATATGACAAATAACAGAGTTTCACATTTAATCCAAAGCAAAGTATCCCTTGCCCCTATGGCAGGAATAACAGATTATGTTCTAAGAACTTTGGTAAGAAAATATTCAAAGAACTGCCTCTTAACAACAGAAATGATTAGTTCCGAATACCTTGCACAGACAATGAATGGTCGAAGCGGTACAGAAATACTAAAACGCAATAATGACCATTCTCCTATTTCCTATCAAATAAGCGGTCATAAGCCTCATATGATGAAACAGGCTGCAGAATTTTTAACCAATTATGCAGATATGATTGATATAAATATGGGCTGTCCCGTAAAAAAAGTCGTAGGCGGGCAAGACGGTGCGGCATTAATGAGAAACCCATCGCTTGCAGCAGATCTGGTTAAAGCGGTTAAAGACGGAACAGATAAGCCTGTGAGTGTTAAATTCCGTTTGGGCTACACAGCAGATGAAATGAACTACGTTGAATTCGGGCAGGCAATGCAGGAAGCAGGAGCAGAATTTATTACAATCCATGGAAGAACACGTTCCCAAATGTATTCAGGTAATGCAGACTGGGCAAAAATCAGAGCATTAAAAGAAAATGTAGATATCCCGGTATTTGCAAACGGTGACATAACTTCTGTCGATAAAGCTATAGAATGTCTTGAACTTTCTTGTGCTGACGGAGTTGCCATAGGCCGCGGGGCAATAGGAGATCCGACTCTTATTGCAAGAATTGAACACTGCCTGCATACAGGGGAAAAATTACCAATCCCGCCGCTAGAAGAACGAATTGAGATGCTAAAATATCATCTTGCTGAAGAAATAAAGCTTCGCGGAGAAAATGTCGGCATAAAATTTATGCGAAAATTTTATCCGTATTATCTTGCAGGCTTTAAAAATGCAAAAGTACTGCGTACAAAACTTGTTACGGAAGAAAGTTTGGATAATATTTTAACCCTTCTTAACTCAACTTATTCTTTTACTGATTGTTAAACATTTCAACAAGAGCTTTAGCTCTGACATCATAACTTCTTATATATTCTTCAGTTTCCGACTTCTTCACTGAAGGAATAGGAAAATATTTGTTCATTTTATTTATAAAGTTTAAAAATACATTTTTATCAGTACTTAATCCCACTTTTTTAGCAGCCTTAAAAGACTTATTTTCAATTGTTTTTAAGTATTGAATAAGCTTTTTCTGCTGTTCTGTGTTAAGATGATCGTAATATTCAGGATATAGTGTAAAATCACTTATTACAGCTACCATATCCATATAAGAGTTTTGATAAAGAGCATTATCTTTTGCAAAGTAGTCTATAATACCAAGTTTATTTTTTTCAAAATCAACTAGCAGGTTGTTCGGGTTAACAGAATCGGTTTTAAAGCCGGGAGTAACATCACCATGATATTTAGAAGTAATATCTAATACTTTTATTTGGTTTGCCAAATCATCAAATACCTCTTGGTCCATCTGCGAAATTTTAGAAATCTTATCAAAATACTCATTAGCTTGTTCCTGCGTAACTGAACGCGGCAATTTAACATTTTCGTCAAAAATAGTACAAGACCAGTTTTTTATTGAATTCGGTTCCCCTGAGACTTTTTTTAATATTAAAATACCTTTTTTGTCGGGATGCTCCCAGACAGGCTGACCTAAATTAATATTTTCAGGAAACAAACCTATCGGTATTCTGTTAGGATCAGCTTTTTTATTAGCATTTAAAACTTTAAGCACATAATCATCCAGAAAATCAATATTATAAACAACCGAATTAGCACCGCTGCCTGCGATTTTTGTACTATCAGGAGTTAAAAGCAGCTGTTTAAACTTTTCATAATTATTACCAACCGAAAGCTTTGCAACAAGTTCTTGAGGTAATGATTTTGCTAATTTTTCATCAGGAAGCTTTGTTATTTTAATTTCAGGTTTGGGCTGTATTTTTGGAGCATTATGAATTTCCTGCGGTTTAATAACAGCATTTTTAACAGGCGGTCTACGTTTTGAGATATAAATTCCTACACCCGCCAGACATAAAGCACCTGCAATAATCAGCGAATTATTACGAAACTTATTATTATCAACATTTTCATTAAGTGATTTGTTTTCCCTGGAAGCCGTAAAATGATATTTAGAATAAGAACTTATAAAAGGTTGAAAAACAATTTTCATTTATACTCCTGATTTTAAATCTTTGCAAAAAACTGTAATTCAATTATTCTGCAAAAATTAAAAATTTCAAGTATAAATTTATTTTACATTCTATCGGGAGCCGTAACAGCAAGTATATCTTCTAATGCATTTTGAAGAACCGTTTTTACGCTCCAAACAAGAGCAATTCTTGCCTTCATCATTTCTTTATCATCGGAAATAACACGGTTTGCATTATAGAATGAATGGAATTCTGATGCCAATTCCTGAACATATCTGCAAATTGTATAAACCTGTCTGGTTTCAGCAGAATTTTTAATAACAGATTTATATTCTTCAAGTTTAAGAATTAAATGTCTTGCAGTATCAATTGTCGGAAGCACCATATCCGCTCTAAAACCGTTGATAAGTTGTTTTAGCTCAGCTTCACTCATTGGAGCAGGTGTTTTTTCTCCTGTTTCGGTATTAAGTTTTTCAGAAATAACATTTCTTAAAATTGAACAAGCTCTGGCATGTGCGTACTGAACATAGAATACAGGGTTTTCGTCAGAATTTTTCTTCGCAAGTTCAATATCGAAATCAAGAGTTGTATCAATATTTCTCATAGACATCCAGAAACGTGTTGCATCAACTCCTACTTCATCAATCAAATCTTCAAGCGTAACCATATTTTTACGCTTGCCCATTCTTACTTCATTACCGTCAATAACAAGATTAACAAGCTGTCCCAAAAGTACTTCAAGTTTATCCGGGTCATATCCTAAAGCCTCAATAGAAGCTTTTACGCGGGCAACATAACCATGGTGGTCAGCACCCCAGATGTTAATCATTCTGTCAAAACCTCGTTCCAATTTGTCAATATGATAAGCAATATCAGCTGTTAAATATGTATTTGAGCCGTCAGCTTTTTTAATAACTCTGTCCTGATCATCACCGTAATCAGATGATTTAAACCAGTCTGCGCCGTCTTTCTGGTAAATTTTGCCGCTGGCTTTCAACTTGCTAACACACTCATCAACTTTTCCTGATTTATGAAGAGACAATTCAGAGTAGAAATTGTCAAACTGAACCCTGAATTTGTCAAGCAGATCCCTTTGAACTTTTTCTTCATAATCCTTTGCGAAATCACAAAGTTCCTGAATATCCTCAGGCAAACCATTGTGTGTTTTCAAGTAATCTTTAGCAACGGGAATTAAATAATCTCCCGGATAATAATTTTTTCTTTCAATTTCGTCTGACGGGAAATCAATATCCTCGCCGAGTTCCTGACGAATTCTTATTGCAAGAGAGTTCCCGAGTTTTTGAATTTGAGACCCTGCATCATTAATATAAAATTCTTGATAAACATCATGCCCGTAGAATTTTAACAGGTTTGCAAGAACAGACCCCATTGCCGCCCAGCGTCCGTGACCGATATGGAAAGGACCTGTAGGGTTAGCTGAAACATATTCAAGAATTATTTTTTCTGTTTCAACGTTTTGCGGTTTACCGAATTCTTTTTTATTTACAAAAATTTCTTCTACAAGATTTGATAAGATTTTTTTACCTGCCTTAAAATTTATAAATCCGCCAATAACAGTATATTCATTATCATCTTTGTCAATATATTCAAGAATAGCATTAGCAATCTGGGGCGGGGCAATACGCGCTGTTCTTGCAAGAGAAGATACGTTTACGGCATAATCTCCAAAGTCAGTATTTTTAGGGCGTTCCGGATTAAGAGTACCTGTTTTGTACTCAGTCATTGAACCTAATTTACCCTCTTTAACTGCTTTTCCTATTGCATTTTCGATACTGTTTATAAAATAATCTTTTATCATATTTTTCTCCATACCATATTATAGTAAAATTATTATAATACAAAGAAATATTTTATTCCAAAATCATTTTATTAAAAAACATTCCGCCTTTTTCTATAAAAGTACACCCAGCTTCACCAGAAATATGTAATTTTTTCATATCCTTATAATATACATAGAGGATAAATAAATCATATCCCCACTTATTCGGACCTTTAGCTCCGTTTGTATCTATTGCAAAATATGCCGGATTAACAGAAATGATTGTAAACCCGTCTGCCAAAACAATTGCACGATAATTTTTTATACCGGCAGTTGTAAACCCGCATGTTTTATTAGAAAAATCAATTTTTTCATCAAGTTCATCTTGAGAGATATCGGAATTTTCATATTGTTCTTTTATAACATCATCCTTACCTTTATAACTGATAATGCATCCTTCTTCATATCCTTTTTGACAATATTTTATTACTTTTAAATTTTTAAGCAGCTGGTCTCTAAAGACAGTGCAGTCATAATATGAAGAAGAAGTTGGTTGTGTCCCTGCACCTGCTGCATCGTAAAAACATGTATTTGAAAATTCTAAGTCGGAAAGTGTTTTATAATAAGCCTGATATAATATGGAATAAGCTTTTTTAGCTCTATTTACCAAAACAAAGTGCTGATATTTGCCAATTAAGACAGGCATTGTTAAAGCAGCAACAACACCAATGATACCTAGTGTAATCAAAATCTCAGCAAGCGTAAATGCCTTACTACAGGAGCTTAAACGGTTGCCCCCCCCCCAACATTGCTAAATCTTTTCATTAATTGCTCCTTTCTATAATTTTTAATAATTATGCAAAACCTGATGTGACGGGTCCAGCGGCTACGCTGGTGCTCCTTTCATTTATTTGTAATTGCTATTATAACAAGGTTTTATATGTTAAGCAAGTAATTTACATAGCACATAGCTAGCCAAAATACTGATACATAAAAATTAAATGGGAATGAATTCTTTGTTTGTAATATAATATTTATATGATGAACGTTCAGAACATTATCGACAGAATAAGAGAAATCATGGACGATGAAACGCTTATTCAGCTGAAAGAGGAGCTGAACAGTTATCACGTTGCGGATTTAGCTGATATTTTTCAGGAATTGAAACCTGAAGAAAGATTACAATGCTTTAAACTCCTTGATTTAGACAAAGCAGCAGATTTAATGGAATATCTGCCACCGCAAATGCAGGTTGAATTACTCGGCGATATTGACGAAAACCTTGCATCGCAGATTTTAACACAATTACCGCATGATGCTGCTGCAGACGTTTTAGGGGATATGGAAGATGACGAAAGCGAAACTTATTTAGACAAACTTCCTCATAAGTTTTCGGAAGAAGTCAGAGAACTTTTAACATATAACGAAGATACTGCAGGCGGTATTATGAACCCTTCAGTACTGACAGTAAATTCTGATATGAGCGTTCAAGATGTTTTAAATCATATTAGAATTAAAGCAGAACAAGATAACATGGAACTTTATTATGTCTATGTAACAGATAAACAAAATCACCTTTTGGGTGTTGTTTCTCTAAGAAAGCTTTTAACATCGCCGACTAATCAAAAAGTCGAGGACATAATGATTTCAGATATAGTAAAACTTCATGTAGATGATTACAGTGACTTTATTATTGATGAATTTATGAAATACCAGTATAATGCACTGCCCGTTGTTGACCTTTATAACAGACTTAAAGGAATGATTACATGGGATGATGTTCATGATTTGTTCGAAGAAGAAACAACCGAAGAAATCTATCAATCTTCAGGTATTTCAACTGAAATTGTAGATGAGGATGAAATTCTTTCCGGTAATATTCTTAATGCGATAAGAGCCAGAACACCATGGCTTTTTATTACATTAATCGGCGAATTTATTGCCGTAAATGTTGGTCATCACTTTGATCATACATTACAGGCACTGCCGATAATTGCCATATTCATGCCCCTTTTAGCAGGGTTAGGCGGAAATATCGGCACACAGAGCATTACTCTTATGGTGCGCGGACTTTCAACAGGACAGGTTACTTTAAGCTCTGCAGTCCACCATATTTTCAGAGAAACATTCATTGGTTTAATTATCGGAACAATATTCGGTTCTCTCGTAACTGCGGTTACCTGGGGATGGCAGCATAATATGGAATTAGGTGCTGTAGTCGGAATTGCGATGGCAATAAATATGACTATGGCTACAATTATCGGTACATTTACACCGTTTGCTCTCAAAGCAATGAAAGTAGACCCTGCAGTCGCATCAGGTCCCGTTATTGCGACAACTATTGATGTTTTAGGGTTGGCAATATATTTTACACTGGTGTCAACTTTTTTAATTAAGGTTATGTAAAAAGGTAAGAAATATGACGGATCAAATGGAAAGAAACAGAAGAGATTTAGACAGAACACGCTCATTTATTAAACATGCCAAAGAAGCAAGAGAAGAACGCTCTTCTTTTGCTAAAGTTTTAATTGGTATGATTATTGTTTTTATAGGTATTATATTAAGTATTTTTGTACTTGCAGATAACGAAAACTTTCTTGAAGAACATTTTGGGGAAAATTCTTTTATAACAAAATTATTTGAAAAATTGTCTGTCAGCAATGACAATAAAGAGCATGCAGATTTTGCATTGCCTTTTGGATTAAGACGCCAGAATATATTATTTCTTGGAGTTGATGCCAGTAATAACCCAAATGATTTATGGACAGGAACAAGAACAGACACAATTATACTTGTAAATATTGACCCGAAAACAAAATCCGTAAATGCACTTTCTATCCCAAGAGACAGCAAAGTATATCTTCCCGGCGATAACGGAGTTAATAAGATTAATGCAGCTCATGCAATAGGCGGCATTGAAATGACTAAAAGAACTATTGAAGATACTTTAGGCGTGCACATCGACAGATATATTATGGTTCATGACAGTGCCGTTAAAGAAATAGTTGATGCTATGGACGGTTTAGACATTTATGTTGAAAAACCTATGCATTACAATGATTATTCAGGGAATCTTCATATTAATTTCAGCAAAGGAGATCATCACCTTGACGGACAACAGGCAGTAGAATATTTAAGGTTCAGACATGATGCACTTGGAGATATCGGAAGAACTCAAAGGCAGCAATGGCTTTTAAGAAGCCTGCTGAATAAACTTAAGCAGCCTGCAACAATTACAAAAATTCCCGATATAATCTCAGTTGCGAAAAAATATGTTAAAACCGATATGTCTTTTTATGAAATGTCCCAATATGCAGCCTTAGCTAAACATATTGATATGGATAAAATAGAAATTGCAATGCTTCCCGGTGCTCCAAATCAAAAAGGTTATATAAGCTATTGGATTTTAGATCCCGAAAAAACACAGGAAGTTGTTAACAGAGTAATTTACAGAGATAAAGAACAATTTGATGAAGCAGTTCCGATGACTGCAGCAGTTCTTGCATCAGAAACTTCAAGAGGAGAACAAATGGCTGAAAACCTTAAAACGGCAGGGATTGATGTAAAATGTACCGGCAGGGCAACAAGAGCACACTCACAATTTATTGCTCATTCAAGCAAAGTTACAAATGATTACTACAACTGGCTTAAGAAAAAAAATGAAGAATTCGGCGGTCTGCAATTTGTATATGATCCTGTAAATTACTATTGCGGAGAAACTGATTTTACAATAATATTATCAGGGAATTAGAGTCCCTGTTTTGTGCCTGTAGCTCAGCCGGATAGAGCGTTTCCCTCCGAAGGAAAAGGTCGTGCGTTCGAATCGCATCAGGCACGATTTTATAATTTAATTAAAATATTAGCAAAAAAAAATTTTTTTTCACTTTTATACTTTCTTATATTAATATTTAAGAAAAAAACAATTGCAGAAATGATGACAACAATAATTAAAACAACTTTTCCTGAGAAAAAAATAATTATGAAAGTATATTTATAGAGATTAAAAATTTTATTTCACAAAATATAAACATACTTGCAGATCAAGCTTTTATAAATAAAACTCAAAAAATATTTAAAAAAGTATTTATACGTGATGATATAAGTAGAGAAGAAACTGTGCAAATTTTAAATCACTATAAAAATATTGGGAAAATTAAAGATAAAGAAAAATATATCAAAGCACTATTTAATGAAACGAAAACAAACTATGGATTTGCAAAAGGTTCATTAGATATCAGATTATTCCTAAATATACACCTGAAGTAGATTCAAATGTAAATGGTATGGTTAACATATTTACACCATTTGTTAATATAAATAAAGATAGTGATAAATTAAAAATATTAAAAACAATTCATCACGAAATGCGCCATAAAAAGCAATTCTTTATGATGTTAAATCAGTGTGAGACATTAGAAAACTTTTTAAAAGCTGCTATTGGATTACATGAAGTAAAATCTGAAAAAAATATTGTAGAAACCATACAAAATGTTGCAGATGAAATTACAACAAAATTTCCAAATTGGTTGAAACAATTTGGAATAGATAAATTAGATAAAAAATATATAAATCCTAAAAATAATGATAATGTTGAACATTTACTTAAAGAAGTTCCAAAGTACAAAGAATACAAACAATTTGATGACAAAAACAATAATAAATATTTTAAAAGTTTTTGTGAAAAGGATGCTCGCCATAGCAGCAAAACAATACAAGAAATATTAACTTGGGTTATCCATTAAAATCAAATATTAATTATAAAACTCATAATAACAACAGTGAAATAGCTATGATTTTAAATTATAAAACGACCAATAGAACATAATTTATTTTTTAAATCTCGTCTTGTTGCACTTACCTTATTTGGATATATTTCATACATTTTTTTATGATAATCATCTGTAAGATTAGGCATAACAACATTAGCACCGCTTTGTAAAGCAAACAGACGTCCGTTAGGAGCTAATGTTTCCATCGCAGTCGTCGCAGGAATATTAATATCTTTTAATACAATTCTGGTTAAAGCCATTACTTTTATTGCAAGATTTAAATCTCCGCAAGGAGCGTCTTTCAAAGAAGTTTTGGGATGAGGGATAAAAGGTCCTATTCCAACCATGTCTGCATCAAGGTCTTTAAAAAAGCATATGTCATCAGCCAGAGATTTCAATGTTTGATTAGGGAGCCCGACAAGACACCCTGTGCCTGTTTCGAACCCAAGTCTTTTTAAGTCAAATAAACACCTTTTTCTGTTTTGAAAATCAGCATAAGGGTGCATTTGTTCATACAAATTCTCGTCTGTTGTTTCTATACGCAACAAATATCTGTCAGCACCTGCTTCTTTATATGCTTTATATTCTTCAAATGTTTTTTCACCTAAGCTTAATGTTACGGCGGCATCAAAATCTTTAATACCTGATATAATTTCGCACATAAGTTTTGTATCAAAAAAATCATCTTCTCCAGACTGCAATACAATAGTTTTAAAACCTTCATCAACACCTTTTTTAGCAATATTAAGAATTTCAGATTTAGAAAGTCTGTATCTTTTTACAGATTTATTTGATGACTGAAGCCCGCAATATAAACATCCTCTTTTGCAAATATTTGAAAATTCAATTAAACCTCTAAGATGAACACCATCCCCGACGAATTGTTTTCGGATTAAATCAGCTTCTTTAAAAACAGTATTATCTGGCGACTTTAAAATATCAATAATATCTTTTTTTGATAACATCATAATAACAAAAATATGGCGGCCCCGGCGCGATTCGAACGCGCGATCTTCGGTTTAGGAAACCGCTGCTCTATCCTGCTGAGCTACGAAGCCATATATTCAATTTATCACAAAAATAACATTAAATAAAATATCAAAAAATTTTTTGTTCAGTTTTAATATTATTATGAAGATTTCACCTTTAAATAATATAATTTTACCCCGACGCCGATATCAATATCGTCAGGCAGCTCCATCGTTTCAATCTTCTGATACTGTGGAATTTTCATCTTCGGTTTTACCAAAAAAATTAGAATTAACAGAATTTGAGGCAAAGTATAATGATGTTATGATACAAGTTAAAAGATTAGACAGTAATATATATGTTCAAAAAAATAATTTAAAGGATTATTATTCAGCTCACGACAAGTATGATTATCAAGAACTTCTGAAACAAAGACAAAATCTAAGAGCACGCCTGAGAAATATGGCAAAAAAATCAAATAATAATCAATTCGATTTAGAGTATAACATAACTGTGAAGAAAGAATATAACAGGTTTGCTCCCAAAATATATAAAGCTGGAACTAAACCGGAATTAAGGGGCATTGAAAAACTGATAAATGAATATGCTTTATATCCAAAAACAAAAGAACTACTCTTAACACTTATTGGACAGCGGATAAAAACACTTAAATTCAAAATAGGCTAAATAGTTCAGATTATTTCAAAATATTATAATTGCCAAAATTGCAAACAGAATTAAAGGTATATTATAATGAAGAAAAGTCGGGATACAAGTATCTTTTATATGTTCATGCTGTCCGTCAACATTTAATCCGGCGGTTGGCCCCAGAGTTGTTCCTGAAGCAGGCGAACCTGCATCACCTAATGCAGCAGCAGCGGCAAATACAACTATTGCTTCCATAGGATTAAATCCCAGCTTAATAAATACAGGCACAAACAGCACCGCAAGAATAGGAATAGTACCAAAAGAAGTTCCTATACCGATTGTTATAAATAATCCCACTACCAGCATTAAAAATGCAGCCAGAAGCTTTGACCCCATCATAAACGGTATAAGTCCCTGCACCAGTGTATCAATACCGCCCGTTGACTTTAAAACACCCGCAAATCCTGCGGCAACAAGCATTACAAAAGCAACATATCCCATAAGGCCAATACCTTCATTAATCAGTATATCCATTTTTTCGGGATTAATTGCACGCGTTCCAAAAATTATAGTCAAACCTATCAGCGCACCCAGAGGAAGAGATTTTGTCCATAGTTGAACAGCCAAAGTTGCAACAGCCGCAAGCAATGTTATATAGTGGCTTCCTGTAAACCTTAAAGAACGCCTTCTTTCTTCCCTGAAGGGGATATTTTCGTATTCTCGCGGCTTTCTGTAAGAAATAAACACAGCCCATAAAAGCCCGCATAACAGCCCGATACCTAATAACCAGACGGACTGCCACACATCGTTTACGGAAACTTTCATCCCGTTTAATGTCATGTTATCCGCAAGAAGTCTTTGAAATATAAGCCCGAAACCTGCAGGAAAAACAATGTAAGGCGTAACAAGCCCGAAAGCAAGGGCACAGGCAACAGCACGTCTGTCAAGCTTTAATTTATTCATAACAAAAATTAAAGGAGGAATTATAACAGGTATAAACGCAATATGAACAGGAATTAAGTTCTGTGAAGCACACGCAAGCAGTGTAAGAATTAAAAGCAAAATAAATTTATTGTTTTTAATCAAAAGACTTATTCTTTTAGCAAGAACATCTGCAAGCCCCGTATGCGCCATTGCAGCGGCAAAGGTTCCTAAAAGAATATAACTCAAAGCAGTTTCACTGTTTTGTCCCATGCCGTTAATAAAAACATCCATAATCTGCCCTGCATGCATCCCTGCAGCTTTGCCGGCTACAATAGCAGACACAATTAACGCTAATAAAACATTCACTCTGCACAAACAAAGTACGCAAAGTAATATAACTGCAATTATTATAGGGTTAAATAAAAATTCCATATAAAATTACACACCTGCTTTTGCAATTAAATCTTCAAATTTAGGTTTTCTGCCGCAGCATTTGTCTTCGTCACAGTAACCAAGCCGCTCACATTTAGGCACAAGATAAGGTTTCAGCCATGGTTCTTCTTTAACGAGTTCATCACACATCATTTTAACCATAGTCCTGATTTCATACTGTGCACGAGTACAAAGCCTTAAGTTTGCAACATGAATTAACTCTCTTAAATTCAAACTAACAACAAGAGAGCTTGCTGCAGCATTAGGAAGCACAAATCTTGCGTCTTCTGCCGGAATACCCGCTTCAACAAATTCCTGATACTGCTCGGAAATTTTACTCATAAACTGAACAAATTTTTCTTTTAATTCAGGATCTTTTTCAATAGTAGGAGGAATTATATAATCAAATTGCCCCTTTTCTTTAACATATCTTTGAGATTTTTGAGAAAAAGACATGTGTCTGTGTCTTACAAGCTGATGAGTACATGCTCTTGAAACATTTGCAATGGCAAAACTTACCTGAATATGTTCGATTGTTGAGTAATGCCCTGATGAAATAACTCTTTCAATAAGTTTAAGCATTTTTTCTTTATCATCTGTACTGTTATAAATATTAATCGGATAATCAGCACTGTAACAGGTTCTGCAGGCTGTGTAAACAGTCTTTAACATATTTTCAGGCTTTGAAATTAAATTTACAACAGGCTTGTTATTGTTTTCCATACATTTCCCCTTCTTAATTCTGTAAATACAATTATACCACTCTTAATAACAGAATGGCACAATGTAAATTTTTGTAGAGTAAATATTCTACCACGGATAATCCTTATTGATTTTCCATCCGTCATATTGAATAAGAGCTCCGCAAGTAAATGCATATCCGCCTTTATTACAATTATAATATTTACTACGGTCTGTAATTGCAGTCCTTGTCTGTCCGAAACCTTCAAAATATATTCCGGGTTTAACAATTACGGTATCGGCAATATCTTGATTTCCAACCAATGAATCTGTTAAAAGTAAAAGAGAAAAAATATCCTTACCGGTTCTATTAGGTCTTTTATTCCCGTTTAAATCCAGTATTATTCTTGATATAACATAATTATTATAAAGGCTTTGATAAACATAAAGCATTGACCCATCAGACATAACAACAATCCATGTATTATCTTTATCACCCGGGAGCTTATCTGTACCGTTAGGGCCTGCAGGCACAACATATTTATTGCCTTCAAGCCCGAAATGTATACCTTTATTTTCACATTCTCCAAGAATACAATAATCAACAATGTTCAAATACGGCAGAATATAATTTTCAAATAAATTATGTCCGTAACCAACATCCCAATCACTTAGAAAACCATTATCCGCTTCAGATAATCTTACAGCTTGAGATAAAGAACTGTATGATTTCTTTAATTGTGTCAATGTCACGTTCTTTTGATATGCTGCCATTAAAACAGGTAAGGTTAACGCAGATACAACACCTATTATCCCTAAAGTTACA
>ERZ780032.447-NODE-447-length-15734-cov-4.320429_pt1 | contig 15734 bp, 10 predicted proteins | sample MGYA00511856_ERZ780032 | MGnify/ENA primary metagenome ERZ780032 (study PRJEB29588, sample SAMEA2147983) | human gut metagenome | biome: human gut; feature: human-associated habitat; material: faeces | place: Denmark | collected 2008/2010 ...
CGATTGTGAACGCTCCGTCGCCGATCGAAAAGCCGCGCAAAGTGACGGGGATCGTTCCGCAGCATATTGCCGAACACCGGGTGGTTTACAGCGACATCGACTTCAACCGTCACGTCAATACGATGCGCTATATCAACATGATGTTCGATATGCTGCCCATCGAACAGCTGACCGCGATCCGCCCGGTGCGTCTTGACATTCATTTCATGCACGAATGCCGTTACGGGCAAACCCTTACGGTCGGGTACGAACAACGGGACGGCTTGTCGCTGTTCGAGGTTTCGAACGGAGAGGAAGCCGCTGTCCGGGCGGCGCTCGAGTGGCGTTGATGTGTCGTATTTCGTGGTGGCGGGCGAGGCAGGGAGCCGAACCGAATCGACTTCGTTTCGGTCCGTTTTTACGATCGGCTTTGTTCCTTTCTGGAACGGGTTTTGCTGATATAGAGACAAAACCTTTATTATTATGGAAAAGATCAAAGTTGCGAACAAGTACCAGAAAAGTATCGATCTATTGAACGATGCTTTGGGAAAAGAGATTGCCACCTCGCTCCAGTACATGTATTTCCATGTCCATTTCGAAGATGCCGGTTACGAGTATCTTTCCAAAAAGATGCGGATGATTTCCATCGCCGAAATGCGTCATAGCGAGGAGTTGTCCGACCGTATCCTTTTCTTGCAGGGGGACGTGAATATGAATCCGTCGTTTACGACGCGCCAGATCACCGATCCCAAGGAGATGTTCCGTTTCTCTATGCAACTGGAACAGAGTACGATCGATAGCTATAACGATGCCGCTCGCATTGCGGCCGAAGCCGACGATTCGGTAACGCACAAGATGTTCCAGGATCTGGCCGTCGAAGAGGAGGAGCACCTGGACTATTTCCGCAACGAGTTGCAGAACCTGTTCGATTACGGCGACAAGGAGTACCTCGCCTTGCAATCTTTTGCACGCAGCAAGGCCGAAGCCGAAAGGAAGGTTTCCGAGTAGTTTTTTCTCGCGGACGCGAGATAATGCGTCCCATACGTGGTTTTTGAATAAAATTTACTATCTTTGTGGGGTAAACTTAAAACTACAGAGATATGAAATTTTATATCCGTATCGTGCTGCTGGCGACTTTCCTGACGAGTTTGTTGTCGGCTCACGCGCAGTCCCCGACCATTACCTGGGACAGCACTTTGAAGGACCTCGGCGATTCGAATTACGAAGTCGTATTTACGGGTAAGATCCTGCCGGGATGGCATACGTACGACCTGCATTCGGACGTTTCTTCGACCCTGGTGGAGTTCGAGCCTGCAACGGGCCTGACGCTCGACGGCGATCCTTATGAGATCAACGCTTCCAAACGCGAATACGACGATATTTTCGAGGTCGAAATGGGTACTTATTTCGATGAAATCATCCTCGGTCAGAAAGTCACCCTGACGGGTGAGGGCGCCGTATTGAAAGGCAATATCAACTGGCGTTCCTGCGAGGAGGAAAATTGCAATTCGCCCGAGGATTGGGGATTCGAGATCACGATCGGCGATCCCGAGGCGGCCCGGGCATCCGTTGCGGCCGGGGATGCTGCGGATCAACCTGTTTCCGGCGACGGAGCCGGAGAGTCCAAAACCCTGTGGGGTCTGATTATCGAAGCGGTTCTTTGGGGCTTCGCGGCGCTGCTCACTCCTTGTGTATTCCCGATGGTCCCGATGACCGTATCGTTCTTTATGAAAGGCAGCGGATCGCCTGCTGCGGGACGTTTCAAGGCTTCGATGTACGGTTTCTTCATCGTAGCGCTCTATACGCTTCCCATTGCGGCGATCATTCTGATTACGCGTCTGGTGGGCGGCGATGCCGTGACGGCCGACATTTTCAACTGGCTGGCTACGCACTGGCTTCCCAACCTGATCTTCTTCATCGTGTTCATGATTTTCGCCGCATCGTTCTTCGGGGCCTTCGAGATCACGCTTCCGAGCTGGATGGTCAATAAGAGCGACCGGCACGCGGACAAAGGCGGTTTGATCGGTATCTTCTTCATGGCTCTGACGCTGGTGTTGGTGTCGTTCTCCTGCACCGGGCCGATCGTCGGCAACGTCCTGATTCGTTCGACTGCCGGCGAATTCTGGGTGCCTATCGTGACGATGTTCGCTTTCTCGCTGGCTTTTGCCCTGCCTTTTACGATTTTCGCTTTCTTCCCCTCCTTGCTGAAAGACCTGCCCAAGAGCGGCGGTTGGCTCGGTTCCGTGAAGGTCGTTCTCGGTTTTATCGAGGTCGCCCTCGGTTTCAAGTTCCTGAGTATGGCCGACCAGACCTACCACTGGGGGTTGCTCGACCGCGAGGTTTATCTGGCGATCTGGATCGTCGTGTTCACATTGCTGGGCTTCTATTTGCTGGGCAAGATCCGCTTCGCTCATGACGACGAACTCAAGCACGTTTCGGTGACCCGGCTGACGCTGGCCATCGCTTCGCTTTCGTTCGCGGTCTATATGTTCCCGGGTATGTTCGGTGCGCCGCTGAAAGCTCTTTCGGGCTATTTGCCCCCGATGCATACGCAGGACTTCGTAATCAATACGCAGGGCGTCGTTACCGCACCGTCAGCAACGGCACAGACGACTGAAAAGATCAAATATGCGGATATCCTGCACTGGCCTTACGATCTGCCGGGGTATTTCGATCTGGCCCAGGCCGAAGCCGCTGCCAGGGAGGCCGATAAACCTTTGTTCGTGGATATTACGGGAATCAGTTGTGTGAATTGCCGCGAAATGGAGGCCCGCGTCTGGAGCGATCCGCGCGTGCAGCAGATCCTGCGCGACGATTACGTGCTGGTTGCCCTCTATACCGACGACAAGACCAAAGTACCCGAGAACGAATGGGTGACCACTGCGGGAGGCAAGGTTCTTAAGGACATCGGTCGCATCAACTCCTACATCGCCCAGACCCGTTTCGGGGTGAACGGACAGCCCAACTACCTGATTCTCGGCCGTGATGGGCAGGAATTGGTTCCCAAGCGGGCTTATAACCTCGACGTGGAGGCATACATCGACTTCCTGAAGAGTGGTGTGGAGGCGTATAATAAAACGAAATAGGATGGATAGCGAAACCGGTTCGGGCAGTTTCTGCCGAACCGGTTATCGTTATCTCCTTGTTGCAGGATTCGGTAGGGTATTTGTATTTTTACTAAAACTGCCGTACGTCGTTTTTCGAAAACAGAAGGGCCGTACCGAAGGTTTGAATCCGTTCGGGGATTCGATTTAATTTTCAAAATAAAGTTCGGGATATGAAAATTTCGATCGTGGGGCCCGCCCATCCGTATCGAGGGGGCTTGGCCGTAATTATGCAGAGCATGGCCCGGGTTTTCCAACGCCGGGGCGACGAGGTGAAGATCAAGACTTTCACGCTCCAGTATCCCCGTATTTTCTTTCCCGGAAGGAATCAGACGGGGCAGACACCGCCGCCGCCCGATCTGTACATCGTGCGGTGCGTGAATACGATGAATCCGTTCAACTGGATCGCCGTGGGGCGGTGGATCGCCCGCGAGAAGCCGGATTTCGTGCTGATGAAATACTGGACCCCCTTTATGGCGCCCTGTTTCGGTACGATCGCCCGTTTTGCCAAAAAGAACGGTACGACGCGTATCCTTTGTCAGATCGACAACGTCGAACCGCATGAACGCCATATGACCGACAAGCCGTTCAACCGCTATTTCTTGAGGGCGGTGGACGGCTTTATCTATATGTCCGAGCAGGTGCACCGCGAATTGCGCCGATATACGCAAGTTCCGGCACTCTTCTCTCCGCATCCGCTTTTCGAAAATTTCGGTATCGTCATCGATCGTACGGAGGCCTGCATCCGCCTCGAACTGGATCCTTCGAAACGCTATGCGCTCTTTTTCGGTTTGATTCGGGACTACAAGGGGTTGGACCTGTTGCTCGATGCCTGGAAGGTCTACAAGCGGGAGCATCCTGCCGAAGACCGGCGCCTGATCGTGGCCGGTGAGTTCTATGCTCCGAAAGAGAAGTATTTGAAGCAAATCGCCGACAACGGACTGGAGGACGATGTGATTCTGCACGACTATTTTATTCCGGACGAATTGGTGCGTTACTATTTTTCCGTCGCAGATTTTTTGGTGCAGCCGTATCGTTCGGCCACGCAGAGCGGCGTGACCCAGATCGCTTATCAATTCGACCTGCCGATGGTGGTGACCGACGTGGGCGGTCTTCCGGAGATCGTGCCTGACGGTCGTGTCGGTTTCGTCTGCCGTCCCGATGCCGTAGAAGTCGCCCGGGCCATCGACCGTATCTGGCGGGACGATGTGCTCGCGGGATTCCGTGCGAACATGGAAGAGGAGAAGAAGCGCTTTTCGTGGGATGCGATGTGCGATCGCATTACGGAGCTTTACCGATTGGTTAAATAGGAAGCGTAGAGGGGCGATCCGATTAAATAGGAACTCTTGTATCTCGAAAGCGGAATCTCGTACGATCCTCGTCGCTTTAGTCGATAGACTCTTTGTTACAAAACCCCCGCTGCAAATTGCAGCGGGGGTTTACTCATCATTTTTCCGGTAGACCGGGGATACGGATTATCGTTATTTCTTGATGTTGGGAAGCTCCAGGCCGTAGTGCTTTTTACGATCTTCGAGCTTGAGCCAGAAAGCCAGCAGGAAAGCCAATACGCCGAGGCTGGCGAAAATCAGCATCGGAACCGTGTAGTTGTAGCTTACGTGTTCACCGGCTTTGATCGCTTCTCCCACGCCGGGATTGACCTTGTTGAGAACCCAGCCGATGATCATCGGGAAGGCCATCAGTCCGAGGTTCTGGATCCAGAAAATCGTTGCATAGGCAGAACCCATATAGCGGTTATCGACCAACTTGGGTACCGAAGGCCACAGGGCGGCGGGAACCAGCGAGAAAGAGAGGCCGAGCAGGATGATCGCCGAGAACGCGATAGCGGGGGTGAGGGGAACCAGTGCGAAAGTCATGTGGCAGATGAACATCAGGATCGCACCGATCATCAGCATCGTCGCGCCTTTGCCCTTGTGGTCGAGGAACCAGCCGAGCAGCGGAGTCAGGATCATGGCCCCCATCGGGAACCAGCGGAAGATGTCCGAAGCCTGCTGGTTGGTGATGCCCAGATTACTTTCGAGCATACCCGTTGCGAAACGCTGGAACGGGAAAATCGCCGAATAGTAGAGCACGCAGAGTGCCGAAACGATCAGGAAGGTTTTGCTGCTGAAAAGGTTCTTCAGATCGGCGACCTTGAAGGGCTCTTCGGTTTCTCCTATCGGGGTGTCTGCCTCGGTTTGTCTGTCGAGTTTGAAGTCCATGACCGAGAATGCGATGTAGGTCAGCAGGCCGATGCAGAGCAACAGGCCGACAACGGCTACCGGACGTGCTACGCTCGGATCGCCGCCCCAGTTAGCCACCCAGGGCGACAGGCTGAATACGGCGAATACGCCCAGTCGGGCAATAGCCATTTCCAGGCCCATCGCCAGAGCCAGTTCTTTCCCCGTGAACCACTTGACGATTGCGCGGGATACCGTCACACCGGCCATCTCCGTACCGCAGCCGAAGACCATGAAACCCAGGCAGGCGAGCTTCGCGCTGGCCGGGATGTCCGTGAGGAACGAACTGAGGAACTCGTAACCGAATCCGCCTTCATAGAAGTAGTTGCTCAGTCCGTAGAATTTGATACCGGCACCGAGTACCATCAGCGAGGCCGAAAGAATACCCGTAAACCGTACGCCCATCTTGTCGAGGATGATACCTGCGACGAGCAGGAAACCGCAGACGTTCAGAATGAATTCCGAACCGCCGTACAGTCCGAAAATCGTGGGGCTCCAGCCTCGGGTGCTTTCGAGCATGTTCTGCAACGGCGAGAGGACATCGACGAACATGTAGCCGAAGAACATGGTGAGCGCCACCAGAATCAGTGCGGTCCATCGGGCGAACGCCGAGTCGTTCAGTTTCTTTTGAATAGCTTGTGTCATAGTTTATTGAATTGGTTATTGTTAGTTAAAAAGCTTCTGTATGCTCCCCCGTGTAACGTTTGAGGATTTCGTAGGCCGAGGTAATGCCCAGCTCTCCGGCTTTCGAGAGGTCGAGGCAGCCCTTGCGCGTGTCTTTCATATAGATTTGGGTCATGCCCCGGTTGTAGAACGCTTCGGCGAAGAGGGGATTCAGTTCGATGGCTCTCGAGAAATCTTCGAAGGCCTCGGGCAGTTTGCCTGAAAGAGCCAGCAGCGTTCCCCGGTTGTAGTAGGCTTCGGCGAAGTTCGGGAAGAGGCGGAGCGTCTTGTCCAGATCGGCGATGGCTTCGTCGTAATTGTAGGTGCGTGTATGGGTGTTGGTGAGTTTGTTCGCCGGGTCGGAGTCGATCGAAATTCGCTGATAGGGATTGTCCAGGCCCGAAATGAAGTCGATCATTTCGGCCCGTGTCACGGCCCGGTTGAAGTAGAGGAATGGATTGGCGGCATTGTCTGCGATAGCCGACGAATAGGCGCCGACCGAATTGGTGAATTGTCGGATCAGCGATTGCGAAATGGCATATTGTACTTGCAGGAGCCAGTCGCGCGGATTCTGGCACAGGATTTCGGCATAGCGGCTGTCGAGCATCGCCAAAGAGTCCGCATCGATGTTCGTAGGCCGGTTGGAGAGGACGAGGTAGGGATTGTCCAGTTTTTTCTCGAAGTCTTTGACCCGTTGCAGGGTATAGCGGTTCGACGCCTCGATCCGGGAGGTATCGGGCTGCATCAGGGTGAAGCGGAACAAGGGTAGCAGACGCATGTTGCTGCGGCCCAGGCTCGGTTGTTCCGAAATGCGGTCGAAGTAGTTGTTGGTGAATTGGTTGTCGAAGGCCAGCAGTTTGTCCATCCGTTGCGTCGTATCGGCATAGATCGAGTAGGTGCTGTCCTTCAGGTGGGATTTGTATTCGGCGATCTTGCGCTGGGCGATCTCTTCGTCCCGTTTCGCAGCCTTGGGGTTATGCAACGCATAACGCAGGGCGCTGCGGTTCAGGTAGGCGTTGGCGAAGTCGGGGTAGAGTTCGATGGCCCGGGTGTAGTCGCGCTCGGCGCCTTCGAGGTCGCCCAAGCGGGTTTTGAGCATGGCACGCAGGTAATAGACCTGGACATTGCCGGGAGAGTAGAGCGCCACGCGGTCGAAGTCGTCGAGTGCGCGGTTGTAATCGCCGATCTGGGTGCGGAGAATCGCCCGGTTGAAATAGGTGAACGAGTTGGTCGAGTCCAGTTGGAGTACCCGGTCGAAATCCGCGAGGGCCTGCATCGGACGGTTGGTGTTGGAATAGACCACCGCCCGGTTGAAATAGGGCGGCAGGAAAGCCGAGTCGCAGCGGATCGACATGTCGAAATCGGCTTCGGCTCGGGCATACTCCTCTTTTTGCAGCAACAAGGTTCCGCGTTGGTAATAGCCGTTGGGATTTTCGCGGTTGGTGCGGATCGCCTGGTCGAAATTTTCCAGGGCCCGTACGGTGTCCTTCAGGTACAGGTAGGCTGTGCCGCGGCCGATGTAGGCGTCGGCTACCTTGTTTTCCTGGAAGATGAATTTGTCGAAATCCTCGATCGCCTCCTCGTATTGCTTGTTCTGCAGGCGCGTATAGCCCCGGCTGTAATAGGCGTCCGGCAGGTCGGGCCTCAGGTCGATCGCCTCGCGGAAATCCTGCAGCGCGTCGTCGTAGTTGCCCATGCGCGTACGGGTCAGCGCCCGGTAGATGTAGGCGGTCGTGAATACGGGGTTTTTGACGATGGCAGCCGAAAAGTCGGTATCGGCACCCAGCAGGTCGTCGAGGTTGAATTTGGCTACGCCCCGCAGGAAATAGCCCTCTGCGGCGTCCGGATCGGCCCGCAACAGGATGTTGAGCACACGAATCGCCTCCTGATATTCGCGGTTCATCAGGCAACGGCGGCTGGCCCAGTAGAAATAGTCTTTGTTGTATTGGGCGTCGGCAGTGGCGGCGTTGCTCAGCAGCGTCCCCAATAGGATGATTTTCAGGATAAATTTGCGCAATGCCACGACACCCCGATTTGGTTGTGATTATTCTTGTTCGTACCCGAAGCGCTTGAGTTGCCGTTCGTTATCGCGCCAGTTCTCGTTTACTTTGACGTACAACTGCAGGAAGACCTTCTTGCCGAGGAATTGCTCCATGTCCTCGCGGGCCTGCTGTCCGACTTTTTTGAGTTTCTCGCCCTTGTGCCCGATCAGGATACCCTTCTGGGAGTCGCGTGCGACATAGATGACCGCCGAAATGCGGTCGATCGTCGGTTCCTCCTTGTAGGCTTCGATCGCGATTTCGCAACAGTAGGGGATCTCCTTGTCGTAGTTGCGCAGGATCTTTTCGCGGATTATTTCCGAGGCGAAGAATCGCAGCGTTTTGTCCGTGAGCGTATCTTTGGAGTAGAAGGCTTCTCCCTCGGGCAGCCGTTCCAGAATCAGGTCGAAAAGTCCCTTGATGTTGAAATTCTCGCGTGCCGATACCGGGACGATCGTGGCGGCCGGCAGCAGCGCCTGCCATTTATCGACGAGCTCTTCGAGCTTTTCGGGCGTCGTGAGGTCGATCTTGTTGATTACCGCGAGGGTGGGAATATCGCTTTGGCGGATCTTTTCGAGGATGTCGTTCGAACGGTCGCTCTGTTCCACCGTGTCGGTGACGTAGAGGATTACGTCCGCATCGTTCACGGCGCCGGTGACGAATTTCATCATCGATTCCTGGAGTTTGTAGCTGGGTTTCAGGATGCCCGGCGTATCCGAGAAGACGATCTGGAAATCTTCGCCGCTGACCACTCCCAGAATGCGGTGGCGCGTGGTCTGGGCTTTGGAGGTGATGATCGAGAGGCGTTCGCCTACGAGTGCGTTCATCAACGTCGATTTGCCGACGTTGGGATTTCCGATGATATTGACGAAACCGGCCTTGTGCATAGGATGTCTGTTGTCTGATTCTCACGAAAAGGCAGTGAAAGCGAGGACCGCATAAAACGAACGAACTTGTTTTTCATGCCGGGCCGCCATGCTGCCTGCTCCAAAAATAGTGAAAGCCGAGAGCAATCGCACGGATTTGCACGCTAAGATTGCCGAACCGCCTCCTATCTTTTACAAAGATAGCGAAAAAAATACCCCCTGCCAAATGAAGCGTCATCTTTCTATGTTCAGAAGGTGTCGGTCGGTGGCGTTTTTCGGATAAGGGGGGCCGAGGGAGGTTGCGGCTCTTTTCGACACCGCTGTTTTTCCGGAAAAAGCCCGTTATCGGACGGATTGGAAGATCGGGCCGGAAAAAACGCGTTTTCTTCGGTCCTTCGCGTTGTGTTTTCCTCTCCGGTTTTTTCCTATTTCTGTATATTTTTCTTGTACTCGTCTGCAAGGTGTTCCGGACGAATCCGTTCTTCGTGTTTACGGGCGAAGCCTTTTCGGATTTGTCCTGCATTCTGCTTGCCCAATTATGAGCTGACACCGATTTCGGAGAGTATGTGTGAATCGCCTTTCCGCTGCCGGTGCGTGGTTGCAGAGGATGCCGGATTTGCCCGGAAGCGGGTCGATTATATGATAGATGTCATAAGGAAAACCCCTTTGGTTCGGAGCCCGAACCGAAGGGGTATAAAGTAGTTGGCGAAGTATTCATTCCGCTTATCTGCGGAAGCCGCGTCCGGGTAATTTGGGCATTTTCATATTGCCTCCGGCGACGGCCTTCATCATCTTGCGCGTGTCTTCGAACTGCTTCATCAGTTTGTTCACCTCGGCCATCGTCGTACCGCTGCCTTTGGCGAGCCTTTCGCGGCGCTTGGCGTCGATGATTTCGGGTTTCTCGCGTTCGAGGGGAGTCATCGAGTTGATGATCGCTTCGGTCTGCTTGAATACGTCGTCCGAGATCTCGACATTTTTGAGAGCCTTGCCCATACCGGGGATCATCGAGGCCAGATCCTTGAGGTTGCCCATCTTCTTGATCTGGGCGATCTGTCCCATGAAATCGTTGAAGTTGAACTGGTTCTTGACGATCTTCTTCTTCAGGCGGCGGGCCTCCTCTTCGTCGTACTGCTCTTGGGCGCGTTCCACGAGCGATACCACGTCGCCCATGCCCAGAATACGGTCGGCCATACGTTCCGGATGGAATACCTGGATGGCATCCATCTTCTCGCCGCTGGAGATGAACTTCAGCGGTTTGTTCACCACCGCACGAATCGAGATCGCCGCACCGCCGCGCGTATCGCCGTCGAGTTTGGTAAGCACCACGCCGTCGAAATCCAGCCGCTGGTTGAACTCGCGGGCCGTATTCACGGCATCCTGACCCGTCATCGAATCGACCACGAAGAGCGTTTCGCCTGGTTTCACGGCCTGTTTGATCGCCGTGATCTCCTGCATCATCGCCTCATCGACGGCCAGACGGCCCGCCGTATCGACGATCACGACGTTGAAACCGTGCTGACGGGCGTATTTGATGGCATTTTCGGCGATCTGCACCGGATTTTTATTCCCCTCTTCGGTATAGACTTCGACTCCGATCTGTCCGCCCAACACCTTGAGCTGGTCGATGGCCGCAGGACGATAGACGTCGCCCGCCACGAGCAGCACCTGGCGTCCCTTCTTGCTCTTGAGCATCGCCGCCAGCTTGCCCGAGAAGGTAGTCTTACCGGAGCCTTGCAGACCGGCGATCAGGATGACCGCATGCGTGCCCTCCAGCTTGATGTCGGTCGCCGTGCCGCCCATGAGTTGTGCCAACTCGTCGCGGACGATCTTGGTAATCATCTGTCCCGGCTTGACGGACTTGAGCACGTCTTGTCCCAGGGCCTTCTGCTTCACCTCGTCGGTGAAGGATTTGGCTACCTTGTAATTGACGTCGGCGTCGATCAGCGCCCGGCGGATCTCCTTGAGGGTTTCGGCGACGTTGATTTCGGTGATGCGGCCTTCGCCCTTGATCAGCTTGAAGGACCGTTCGAGTTTATCGGTTAAGTTTTCAAACATAGTTTCGGTTCGTTATCGTATGCCGGGAAACGGTGCCGCCCGACGCTGGAGCATTTTTCGTTTTGCGGAGCCGTCGTTGCAGTCGGTTTTTTCAGTCCGGACAAAGCTAAAGCGGTGTCGGGCAAATCGTTCTCCCTGTTCGGCCGTTGCAGGTCCGCTCCGGATTTTTCGCTTGCAAATATATAAAACTATTCGCAGAATCGCAACGGAGGTGCTGATTTTCCTCGGTGTCGGCGACAAAGACACAACCCCTCCGAGTTCTCGGAGGGGTTGTCTGATGGGGCTGTGCCCCGTGTTTTCGGTTTAATAGTGTGCGACGTACATATGACGGCTCAACAACTGGTAGTCGTATTCCGTAGGCTCCACATCCCGATTGACCTGGAAAAGATACTCCTGTCGGTAGTAGTATTCGCTCATAGGGCCGTTTTCGTCCGTATTTTCACCCATATACCGCAGTTCCGGTTCGGATACCGTGAAACAGTTCTTGTCGAGCGGAAGCATCGGCATCCAGTGGGTTTTCTGTTCACCGGTCGCAGGATCGAAGACTGTGCAGGAAGGATAGAACACGTCGAATTCCAGATTGACCGTGAAGCAGTTATATTCCAGCGTATAGACGAAACGGTGGGGGTTTATCTCGTTTTCACCCAGCGGAATCTCGTTGAAAGAGGTCGAAACGAGCCGGAAGTTGTCCGCTTCGTCCTGCGTGATGTAAAGGTAGCCTAATACAAGACCTTCCTGAGTCGAGGGATTGATGTTGATCTGCCGATATTCGGTTTTTTCGCTGGTTCTGCCGTCGGACATCGTGCTGCGGATCTTGGCATAGGAGGTGTAGGCGTTTACACCGTACCATTTTTCGTCCGGATTGTCTTCCGAGAATGTATAGGGAAGCGTTCCTTCGTCCACGACTTCCTGTTTGGTCAGGTAGGGGATGTAATCGGGTTTCGAAACGGTTTGGGGACCGTAGTGGAGCGTATATTCCGTGCGCTCGCTGCCGCTGCCGCCGCCGACCTGGCAATTCTCTTCGGTCACGATCGTGCTGACGCGGCCTTCGGCGTCGAACGTGTAGGTGTAGGTCATAGTGCTGTTGCCGTCTTGACGGCTGGCGGGCAGGTTCTTAACGGTCGTACCGCTGATGCCGAGCAGCATGGCGGACTCCTCTGCATCGCCGATCATGAAGGCACCTATGTCGATGCCGTTCCAGGGGTTGAGGTGTTCGGTGTAGGAGAATGTCGTTGTTTCGTTATCCCGTCCGTCGATGGTCGAAATGGAAACGATGTTGCCGTCCTGCCAGGTAAGTGTCGCGGTAGAATTCGCTTCGGGATAGGAAGGATCGCGGTATTCCGAGCGAGCCAGCGTGCCGTCGGCGTTGTAGGTGAAAGTCTGGCTGGCGCCGTCCGGGTCGGTGTAGCCGCTTACCAGACCGCTTGCATTCAGGCGGTATTCCTTGGCGTATTCGCCCGAGTTGGGAAGGGGCATTCCTTCGTAGCTGCTGCCGTCGATTTCGAACCATTTTTCTTCGTCCGTGATTTTCCCTTCGCTTCGTTTGAGCGTCCTTTCATAGGAGGCATTGATTTTGTCGGTCTGTTCCGAATCGTAATCGTATTGGTCGTAACCGGTCAGAAGACCTTCGGCATCGTATTCGAAGAGCAGGTAACTCTTGTCGGTGCTGGAACCGTCGCTGTAAACCTCGGTGTAGGTCGTTTCTACCCAAGTCAGCCGGTCTTCGGGTGCTACGTCGGGATGTTCGGGCTTTTGAGGATTGTCGGGATTATTCGGGTCTTCCGGTTCGTCTTGTCCCACGCCCCGCTGGGTGATGGAGATATTTGCGGATTCTCCGCCGCAGGAGATGGTGACGACCGCCTGGCGGGATTCGGTCGTTTCGTTTTCGGTGAGCGTGACGGTAATCGTGTGCTTGCCGGCGTCGCCCGAAGTGGGGTTGATGGAGATCCAGCTTTCGGCACGCGAGGTTTCACGCACGGATGCCGTCCAGCTCTGGGTCGTTTCGAAACCGATGGTATGGGACAACGCATCGGCCGAAATCGAGGCCGATAAGTTATCCTGAGGAATCAGAATGTTCTGAAACTCATCTGTTTCGCTGTCGCTGCAACTTCCCCCCCCCCAGCGCCAGGGTGATGAGAGCCGAGAAAATGAACAGTTTTTTCATACGATAAAGAATTTGAACGATAATTGGTTAAGTAAGTCGGGCAATTTTGTCCGATCGTTGCAAAGATACGAATAAGCCGAGCGCAAAAGCAAATTTTATTTGCATTTTGCCGAGGCGGAGTATCTAAGACGAAGTCAAAGATACGAATAAACTGCGTGCAAAAGCAAATTTTATTTGTATTTTGCTGAGGCGGAATGCTTGAACGACGTTAAAGATTAGAAAAAAGCCGGGTGCGGAAGCAAGTTTATCTGCACTTTGTCGGATCGAAGCGTTTGAGGCGAAGCCAAAGATTATGAAAATGCCGAACAGAAATACAAATATATTTGTATTTTGACGGAGTGGTCCGGAGATCGTGCCCGTATGGGTATTTTCGTCTGTCGAATGGGAGGGTGGATGGCATTCGATCGTGCCGTCGGTGGCTGCGGAGGTTGCAGACGGACGGAAAACAGGGGCGATTGTCTGTGAACGGCGGGCGGATGCGGTTTACAGCAGCCCCGCTTCGTAATAGAGAACGATCTGTTCGAGTACCTTGTCGTCCCCTTCTCGGTCGTATTCCGACTTGAGATTCTGTCCGAAGATACGCGATACGCTTTGCCAGAATCCCGCGACGAAGCCGCCCCGGAACTCCCGGAGGATTTCGTAAGCCGTGTATTTCGTTTCCCGGTCAATCAGCTTCAGAAGCACGCGGCCCTGGGTACGGGTCATGTGTTTCAGCACGGGCGTGTACTCCTTTTTGATCGCTGCGGCGATGCCTTTGATGTATTGTTTCTGTTCCTTTTTCGTTTCGAGCCGGAGCAGTTCCGCCTCCATTTGAACCATTTGTGCTTTGGCGGCTTGGGCTACGGGATAGACTTTCTTCACCGCTTCGACCAGTTTGCGGTAACGGCGCAGGTCAGCTTTTTTGCTGAATACGAAGACGGGTTTTATGGGGACGACCGAGATCGTGTCGCCGTCGTGTCCGATTTCGAAAGAGGTGTGCCATCGGCCCGGCTGTCCGTGTCGGGCCGAAGCCTGCCCGGGCAGGGAGAGCAGCAATACCAGGGATAGGAAAAACCACTTTTTCATCGGAACCGGAATTTTCGTACCTTTGTCAGGATGAAACACAAGGGCGGAGAGGGCGCTTCTGTCCGAAGCGGACGGATTTCGAATCCTCTTCGCAATTCAAAGATAGTGAAATGTGAGGGCAATTGTGAGAACTTGTTCTCGAAAATTGCCGAACCGAATCCTATCTTCTGCCAAAGATAGTGAAAGCCGAGCGAAAACGGGACTTGTTCCCGGTTTTCCGAGGCGCCTCCTATCTAAAGCTATGTTCAAAGATAATGATTCTGAATTATTAACGCAATAAAAAACGGTTGTATTATGATGGAAAAAGGACTTTCTGCACAAAGTAAGGTAACGGTCGATGGCGGCAACGTGGCTGCAACGATGGGATCGGGCGACTTGCAGGTATTCGCTACGCCGGCTATGGTGGCCCTGATGGAAAATGCGGCGATGAAGGCTGTGGCTGACCATTTGCCGGAAGGTTCGACGACCGTCGGTGCCGAGATGAACGTGACCCATATCAAGCCTTCGGGCGTCGGTGCCGAAATCGTCGCATCCGCCGTGCTGACCGAAGTCGAAGGGCGTAAGCTCACCTTCAATGTCGGGGCCCGCGATGCCGAAGGGATGATCGGCGAGGGGGTTCACGTCCGCTATGTCGTTGATCGTGAGAAGTTCATGTCCAAAGTTCGCTGATGCGGAATCTTGTCCCGGAAGCAACGGAAGGAAAAAGTAAAAAAGGCTGTCCAACAAGTTTTTTTAATCCTTTTAGAATCGCGTATTCGGAAAAGCTCTCGAATAAGCAGTACAAATAAAAAAGGGCTGTCTGAAACTTGTTAGACAGCCCTTTTTTTGTTGTTATGCTCTTTAGCCCAGCAGCAAATGTTCGAGGAAAATAACCAGCATGCCCGCGAAATACCCGGCCAATGCCAGCAGCGTGATTTTACGCAGGTACCAGCCGAATTCGATCTTTTCCAGTCCCATCGCCACTACTCCTGCGGCCGATCCGATAATCAGCAGGCTGCCGCCCACGCCGGCGCAGAAAGTCAGCAGGTGCCAGAAGATACCGTCCTGTACGAACGCCTGCATATAAACCGGGTCGAGGCTCGAGGCCAGGGCTGCCGTATCGACGACGGGGTACATACCCATACAGGCAGCCACCAGCGGCACGTTGTCGATTACGGCCGACAGCAGACCGGTGATTCCGGCGATCGTATAGACTTCGTGTACGTTTTTGTCCAGGAAGTCGGCGAAGTCGGTCAGCAAACCGGCGCTCTGCAATGCTGCGACCGACATCAGAATACCCAGGAAGAAGAGGATCGTGGGCATATCGATATGTTTGAGTACTTTCGACACCCGGTTTTTGATAGATTCCTCCATGTTCTGTTTGTGGTCATAGACGAGCTCCGTGAAGACCCACAGCACACCCAACGATATCAGCATGCCCAGGTAGGGCGGCAGTCCCGTTACAGCCTTGAATATGGGCACGAACAGCAGCCCGCCGACACCGAGAACGAGAACGAAGTGGCTGAAGCGCGGGCCGACGAACGGCGGCAGCTTGGGCGCCGTGGTGAATTTTTCGGGATGCG
>ERZ780032.478-NODE-478-length-15231-cov-3.332103_pt1 | contig 15231 bp, 6 predicted proteins | sample MGYA00511856_ERZ780032 | MGnify/ENA primary metagenome ERZ780032 (study PRJEB29588, sample SAMEA2147983) | human gut metagenome | biome: human gut; feature: human-associated habitat; material: faeces | place: Denmark | collected 2008/2010 ...
CCATCCTTTGGGACCGAGTACGGTGGCGGCATCGCCGGTACGCACCAAGTCCACATAACGGGCACACCATTCGCCGCAAAGCTCCATCCGGCGTTCGTCCATCACGTCTTTCAGGGTAACACCGGTTTTGGTGCTCATGCCTGCACGCCGGCGCACTTCGTTGTAGCCTGCGTCTCCATCCTTGCCCAGTCTGACTTTGGCTTCGGAGTTCATCAGCAGCACTTCGGCATAGCGGATGATACGCACATTGTTGTTGGCTCCGTAGGTCGTACGTGGAAGAGTCATCTGATTGTAGGGAAGGTAACCTTTGCCGTTCCAACAGTCGGTCTTGGTGGCCGATGTGGGACCTACCTGCCAACCCTCGCGCGTCTTGCTCAGGGCTTTCAGGAAAGAAGTTTCGGCACGCACACCTTCGCCACGGGCTTCGGCCCATGCCACGAACTCGGGTTCATAGCCTATGAAATTCCAGCCGCCTATGGACTTGGTGCCTTCGGCTTGCTTGTAGCTGATGGTACCGTCTGCGTTCACTACTTCATCATACCTCTCTGCCATGTTCGGACCCTGGAAATTGAACCATTGGTCTACGCCCAGGTAATCGCCAGAACCATTGCCGTAGTCTGTTACCTGGCATTCGAACAAAGATTCGTCACACAACTTTCCGGGAATTTTGAACAGCTGGTAGAAGTCGTCGTAGAGACGGAATCCACCGTTCTTGATGATGTCATCGGTCAGTGTCTCCACTTGTGCATAGTCTCCTTTCAGCAGATAGATGCGGGCGGCCAATGCTTGGGCGGTGAAGGCTGTCACGGCTCCCTTGTGTTCCATCTGGTTGGGACGCATGCGGGGCAGTTTGTCGATGGCGTAGTTCAAATCTTCCAGCATATAATTATATACGGCCTCTACGGTAGAACGGCGAAAATCGGTCTGCAGGTTGTCACGGTAGATGACGGTGGGACCGAAATTGGTCACCAGACAATAGTAAGCCCATGCACGGATGGTACGTACTTCGCCGCAATAGGATTCGTAGGTTTTGTAATCTTCGCTTCCTGCAGCAAGATATTCGGCATAACCGTCGAGGCTTTGCAGGGCGGCATTGGTGATGCGGATGATGTCGTAGAAGTTCATCCATACCTGGTTCAGTGCCCAGAATGAGTTGTTGTAGTTGAACTTGCGTCCGAAGGCCACGGCATCGCCCTGGTCATCGGTACGGCCCGACCACACGTCACCGTCGCGGGTGAACATCAATAGTGCGTTGCACCAGTGCATGCCCTGTGTGCGTACTTTGGAGTAGGCACCCACTACGGGTTGGTACATATTGTTCTTGTTGGTAAAGTCCACGCCTTGTTCGGGAACTTTGTTCTCCGGATCGATTTCTATGAAATCGGTGCAAGCGGTAGCTCCTCCCAGTACCATCATGGCCGGAAGTATATATGCGAATGTTTTCTTTAAGAATTTCATTGTTTTACGTTTTAGGGTTTAGAAATCTATTTGCACTCCGAAAGTATAGGTTGAAGTCAGAGGGTATACTTCGGTATCCCAACCTTCGGCATCCGACACTTCAGGTGTGAAGCTGTTGGCCTTGAAGGTAGTGAAGGGGCGGTCGGCCGTCAATGAGAGGCGGAGTCCCGGCATCACGTAGCTGCCTATCTTCAAGTTCTTGAACGAGTAGCCCAGCGTGATGTTCTGGATGCGGAAGTAATCGGAGCTTTCTACGAAATAGGAAGCGTTGTTACTGTCTGATTTGTTCCAGGTTTTGAGAAGAGCCTTGGCCGACGGATGTTCGTTGGTAGAGCCTGCACCCGTCCAGCGGTTCTCATACTGTGCACGGTCAAAGTTATAGTAGTCGGCTGCATAGCGCAGGGCACGCTTACGGTTCCACAGTTCGCCGCCTGCTTGTCCGTAGGTAGTGAGGCTGAAGTCGAAGTTCTTATAAGAGAATCCGGCATTGAAGCCATAAGTAAAGCTGGGCACGTATGAGCCCAACACCTGCTTGTCGTTTCCGTCTATCACATGGTCGCCGTTCACGTCCTCGTAGATGAAGTCGCCGGGTTCCAGTCCGTTGGCCACGGCGATGGGGTCGGCAGCACATTGTTCAGGAGTCTGGTAGATGCCGATGACCTTGTAGCCATAGAATGAGTTCATCGTCTCGCCCACCATATTCACGGTCTTTCCGCCTTTGATGATTTTCATGTTTCCTTTTAGGCTTTTCACTTCGTTATGCAGATAAGAGAGATTGACGCCGATGTTGTAATTGAAGTCCTGGCCAATCTTGTCGTTCCAGTTCAAGGAGAGGTCGATACCGGTATTCAGAATCTGTCCGTTGTTGCCGGCCAGCAGCTCGCCACTCATCGGGAGCTTGGGTGAAATCACGGCGTTGTCAGTCAGACGGTAGTACCAGTCGATGTCGGCGTTCAAGCGGTTCTTCAGTGTACTGAAGTTGACGCCCACGTTGGTTTCGTTCACTACTTCCCAACCCAGCCAGCTGAAGTTGGTGGTGTTGATGAATCCGTCGATGGCGGTATTGGGACCGAATACGGACTGTACGTTCTGTATGCTTGCGAAGCCTGCACTGGCAGCAATCTTGTCGTTACCCAGCTTACCCCAGCTGGCACGCAGCTTCATGTATTCGAAGATATTCTGGTTCTTCATAAACGGTTCTTGGGAGATGACCCATGCGGCACCGATGGAGGGGAAGTAGCCCCATTTGTCGTTGTACTTGGACGAGCCGTCGGCACGGAAGGTGAACATCAACATGTACTTGTCGTTGTAGTTGTAATTCAGTCGGGTGAAATAGGAGAGACCGCGGTATTTCCAGCCGTCGTCTTTCACCGTAGCGCCTTCCTTGTTGCCCAGTGCGATGTATTTCCACACGTCCTCACCTTCGGGCACGTTGGTGGCGGTACCTTCGAGCAGGCGGTATTGCTCTTGACGCATGGATGCACCCAGCATACCGGTAAAGGAGTGTTTGCCCCACTTGTCAGTATAAGTGGCCACGTTGTCCCATATATATTTGTAGTAGTTAGTGTTCTTTTTAGTGAGTTCGGTAACCTCTTTCTTCTGGTTGGTGCCTACATAGTAGGTAGGAGTGAACTCAGAACCGCGAATCATTGAGTAGTCGTAGCTGTAGCTACTGCGTATATTCAGCTTGTCGGGGATGAGGTTGAGCTGTGCATAGAAGTTGGTCAGCACTTGGTAGGTCTCGTTCCGGTTGTCGTAATAGTTGGCAGTGGCTACCGGATTGTTGAAGTTGTTGGTCAAGCCCACCTGCTCGGGTGATGTGTACTTCTTAGGGAATACGGCATCGTCGCGGCGGTCATCATACACCGGGATGATAGACGGTGTGTTGTATGCCTGTTGCCATGCGGCATTCTTGGGAAGCTGCTGCTGCGAGTTGCTGAATACGCCGTTGAAGCCTACTTTCAGCCATTTGCGGGCTTCGTAGTCAAGGGCGGCACGGAAGTTCAAGCGGCGGTAGTAGTTTTCCACGTCCATGATACCGTCTTGTGCCAGATAGCTCATGCCGGCAGAGTAGGTCGCTTTTTCCGTACCACCGGAGATATTCAAGCTGTGATTGGTCATCATGGCTGTGCGCAACAGTTCGTCATACCAGTTGGTATCGGCATTGAATTGCAGGTTTTCCATATTGCCTCCGAATTCGGCTACTGACTTTTCGAAAATCGACCGGTAAGCTTCCGGGTTGGCTTCCAACATCATGGTGGCATACTCGTGAGAGTTACACATCTCCAGCAGGTTGGTGGCTTTCTGAATACCTACATAACCGTTATAGGTAATCTTGGCATCCTGGTTGCGGCTTCCTTTCTTGGTGGTGATGATTACAACACCGTTGGCGGCGCGTACACCGTAGATGGCAGATGCGGATGCGTCTTTCAAGATGGTCATGTCCTGAATGTCGGAATTGTTCAGGAAGTTGATGTTGTCGTAGAACATTCCGTCCACTACATAGAGAGGAGAGGTGTCACCGAAGGAACCCATACCACGGATGGTCACTTTAGGACCTTCGCCCGGCGTTCCCGAATTGATGATGTTAACACCCGGTACCTTTCCCTGCAATGCTGCCATCGGGGAGGAGGTAGGAACATTGATAAGTTCTTTCTCTTTGACAACGTCAATCGGGGCCGTCAGGTCTTTCGCCTTGGCCGAACCGTAACCGATAACAACAACTTCTTCCAGTAGTTGTGCATCTTCACGTAGCTTTACATTAATGACGGATTGTCCCGCAGCGCTTATTTCCTGCGGCAACATGCCCAAATAGTTGAATACGAGAGTTGCGTCTTCGGGGACGCCGTTCAGTACATAGTTACCGTCGAGGTCGGGAGCTGCTCCAATAGTAGAGCCTTTTACTACAACCGTGGCTCCAATAATCGGTTCGTTGTTCTGATCAACAACAGTTCCTTTAACTGTCTTTGTTCCTTGTGCCAAAACTGTCAGTGGCAATGAGAACAAAATCATGAATAGAAGAAATAAAGTTTGCCTTCTCATAAACTAAATTTAAGAGTTAATAATTCTGCCGGCAAAGGAAGTAATTACGGTAAGTAAGGCAAAAAAAAACACTACCACGATAATACGTTTAGGGTAAAAATGGGTACCGTTTTACTACGTTTTCGTGTTACTTGTTTCTAATAATCAGTTTGTTGTGATTGAATGATTTGTAGCCGCTTTATTTCAAGTCGATGAGAAAATCCACTAATCCCGTTCCGTCGGGGATATCCAGTTTCTTGCGCAAACGGTAGCGTGCTGCCTCTACTCCCCGGATAGTGAGGTTGGTCATTTGCGCAATGTCTTTCGTAGAAAGATTCAGGCGCAGCAGCGCACAAAAACGGAGGTCGGTAGCGGTAAGACTGGGATAACGTTCGCGCAAATTACGGAAGAATTTCTCATGAATCAGGTCGAAATTGTTCTGGAATACATCCCAAAATTCCTGTGTCTCGATGTTTTCGTTGATGAGCTTCAGCAGAGATTCGAGGTTCTTGCGTCCATATTGCCCTTTCACCAGGGACTCTTGTACGACAGTACGAAGTTTCTCCAGGACCTCGTTCTTGGCAAATACACCCAGTGCCATGCTGGCAAGGTCTTTACTCTTTGCCGACAACTCGGCTTCCAGCAATTGCTGTTGCTGCAGAGTTATCAGATGCTCCTGCTCGCGCATCTTGATGTTCTGCTGCACCTGCTCTGCCTCATACTCCTTCCGTTTCTTTTCCATGGCACGGTTGGCGCGCCACTTGGAGAAAAAGTAGACAAGCGCTGTGAGAACTATGAGATAGAGCGCAAAGGCATAATAGGAGAGGTAGAAAGGGCGGGCTATGGCAAAATGATATTCCACCTCACCGATTTTCTGTCCCAAATCATTATAGGCTTCTGCCTGGAATGTGTATTCTCCGTAATCCAGGCTACCGTAGCGGATTTCGGGCTCTTTCAGGTCCGATGTCAGCGCCATGCCTTGTCCTCCTTGCAGGACATAATGGAAATGTACGGACAATTTATTGTAATGCGGCAGGCTTACTGAGAACAGCAAATCCCGGTAATTGCTTTCCAGTTCGACATTTCCAGACAGAGGCAGGCGTTTCTCCTTTTTATCGGAAGAGGAAGCAGTGACCGAGCTCAGTGAGAGGGCGGACTCCAGAGTAGGACTGAGGCTGTCTGTGTTTTTGCTGTAACTGGCGATTCCGTTGTTCAGATTAAAATAGACAACGTCATTGTCGACGAACACATTGTTGTAGTTCTCTATGCATGGAGAATCAAACAGTTCGATGAGGATGCGCTGCTTCACGATGTACTCTCCTTCTGCGTACTCTACCAGTACGTACTCATGTGAACCGGACAGCCAGAAGCGGTCGTTCGTGACGGATACCACAGAATGAGCATTCCTGATGTAAGGCAGAATGGCATTCAGCTTTTGGAAGGGGATAATCTGCCGGGTGATGTCGTCATAGGTATAGAAGCCGTTGGGACTGGAAAAGACGATACGTCCTCGCATTTTCATTACTTGGATAGGGCCGATGATATATTCCGAGCCTAAATGGGAGATGTGCCGTACGCTTTTTACAGCCGACAAGTCATCGCTCAAGACTATTTTATAGACTCCCTGATACATGTGTGAAGCCCAGATGACACCGCTTTGGTCCACCTCCAAGTGCATGACCGGTGCAATGAAGCCGTCTATGACATGCGAAAAGGTCCATTGCCCGTTCTTCTTTTTATAGATACGCAAATTGGCGTAGGATGATTCCAACAGTATCTCTTCGCCATAGAGGGTGCACTTTATCAGACACGTACTGCTGTTGGTATTGCTTATGACGGAAACATTCCCTTTTTCGCCTATTAATAAGGTATGGGCATTGTTGCCTGCAAAGAGTTGCCCGTCAATGTCCTTCACATACCAGTTCTGTCCTTCAGTATGGGGAAGCAGGCGCAGATTCTCGGTAACCTGGTGGTATTCGTACAAGCCCTGGTTGGTGGCCAGATAGAAACAGTCGCCTCGGTGGGCTATGTCGTACACCATGCCCAGTTTGGTTTCATGGTTGGCAGGAGTCAGCAGCATGACGGGTGAGTTGTGGTGGATGTATGCGATGCCGTCGTCCAATGCTGCCCATACGTTGTTGTCTTTGTCACAGAACAAGCCCAGGACTGTGTTGTTGTCCAGACGGTTATCCAGATTGAAGTGCCAGAGGCAATGTCCTTTGCGGTCGATGGCGTATATGCCATTCAAGACTGTACCTATCATGAATATGGAATCATTGGTCATGACGGCGCGGTTCACCCGCTGTTTCTTCAGCTCTGCATCAATGTCTGTTTTCCAGGGGGTGATGTCACCGTTGTAGCGGAACAATCCGTTATTCTCTGTGACCATCAGGAAGCTGTCGTCCCCGTCGGGCAGTAATGCCACTACATTGTCATCGTTCACTTGGCTGCGGGGGAAGAGATGAAGGAAATCCTTGCCGTCGAATTCATAGAAGTCCTCATCAATCATCTGTGTGTAGATATGTCCGTTTTGGGTGTAGAAGTAGAGCGGCTGTTGCTGTCTGTTGCGGAAAGCGTGTACCATCTTCCCGTCGTAGGAGAACCAGGCGCTGAACGACTGGAAGTAGATGCGACCGTCCAGCTCTACAATGTTCCATATCTCGTTGTTCTCCATGGGGAAATTTTTCAGGAATTTGCTCAAAGAATGGTACCGGAGAGTGCCTGCCTCCGAATACTTGAAATAGCCGAATTCCTCGAATGCCCCCACATAGATACGGTCTTCTTTCACATACACCGAACGGACAATATGGTTCCCCGGCACTTTGTGGAGAGTCCAGCGATAACCGTCATATACCAGGAGCCCCTGGCTGTTGCCGAAATACATTTCGCCGTTGCTGCCTTGCGCACATGCCCAGTTCTGATAACCGGCTTCATAGTCTTTGGCAAGATAGTTGGTGACGGCGGGCATGAAGGAAGAAGCCCTGGCCTGGATGAAGAGGATGAACAATAGAAGGCACACTACCCAATACTTGAAAAGCATCGGTCTTATCGTATTTTGTTTCATTTTTTCAGGTTAATCGAAGTGTTTCTTGGAAGCAAAGATACAATAAGTATTCTAAATATTGTGTTTTGATGAGATAAAAAAGGTACTTGAAGCGGTTAGGGAGGATGCTTCTTAATGAATATCCTCCCCTCTTAGTTGTTTGTCTTTTGAAATTTATTATAGGGATTGTGCGGATGATAGGACTCGAACCTACACGCCTCACGGCACCAGATCCTAAGTCTGGCGCGGCTGCCAATTACGCCACATCCGCGGAATAATTCCGATTAGCGGGAGCAAAGATAGAAAGAATTTTCGTTTTGGCAAATTGTTTTGTAGATAAAGTCGTTTTAGAAAGTCACTTTCAGTATTTTTCTTGCTTCCTCAATGATGGTGTCCAAGTCATTGTTCTCATCTTCTTTGCTCATATCCACTTTCTTGTCCGGGTCGATGCCGAACTCGATATGCTGTTTTTGGGCATCGAGGTGCGGGCTGGCAGAAAAGCGTACCCCCCATCCGTTGGGCAGTTCCGAAGAGAATGGCAGGCCCGACCCGCCGCCGGTTTTGTCACCAACCAGGGTGACATTGGGAAAACAGCGCATGGAGTTGACAAAATCATTGGTTGCACTATAGGAATGACGGTTGGTCAGGACAATTACCTTTTTTTGCCAGCGGATACTGTTGGAAGGTTCCACATAAATGGGAGTCGGATCTGAAAAATCGCTATGGCCTTTGCCGGTCTTGTGCTGAATATATCCCGTCAGTACTTTTTCATTCGTGAAGCGTTGTGCCATTCGGGTGGCGTTTGTCAGGTTGCCGCCACCATTGTTGCGCACGTCGATAATCAGGCCGTTACAAGCGGAAAGGTATAACAGAATCTCATCCAGGTTGCCGTTTCCGATGCCGCTGGAGAAATCACCGTAATAGATATATCCTATGTTGTCCTCCAATATGGTATATTTGGCGCCTCCAGCAATGCGGTAGTCTCTTCCCAGGTACTTTTCAATGATACTTTCGTTGAAGTTACGAGGATAATCCAGATACCAGTCCCAGTAGCGCGCCATGTTGGAAGAAGAGTACAAGTTGACATGTCCGTCTTTTAACTCGGCAAGCATGTTACCTAATATTTCAAATAGACCGTCGTAACTCATTCCCGGGGTAATGAGTGGCTGGTACTTGTCATGGATGGCATCCCAGTCTATTTGCTTGTAGTCCAGGAAGCAGTACTGTTCGTCTATTATTTTCCACAAGGCTTCGAAATTGCCTTGTGGGGTATTGTCGAACTCTTCCTCACGAATACATCCGTTCAATAGGGGCAATAACGTGAGTAGGATACTCCAAATTATTAAAATATATCTTCTTTTCATGCACATTATCCTTATCATCTTATCGTTTATCACCTTGTCACTTTTTACTTTCTCTTGTTAGGAAACAGATAGAGTTCCTTTACGAACCCCACCATGAATACGTGCGAGTAAGTATGTGTCTTTATTTCATTTACTTTGGACTGTTGTGCGTCCCATATGTAAGCGAAACGCATCCGGGCACGTCCCACCGGAAAGTCTGCGGTCAGCATTTGTCTCAGAGAGGGCTGGTTGTGCAGGGAGGTGAAGTTCACTACTCCGTCCCAATGTCCTAACGTAAATATCTCGTAGTAGGACTGTCCATAGTTGGGCATGAACATGATACCTGCCAAGGGAAGATTTACCTGATAGCGTAGTGTGATGGGACGGTTCTTGATGCGCAAGTCCCAAATAGCCATTCCCGATGCGGCAAGGTTGATATAGGCACGTGCTTGGGCGGGGTTGTTTCCGTTGCGCAGATTATAGACAAAGCCACCGTTGAAGTCGCCGACTCCTCCGGCAAGCAGTTTGAAATTGCCCGTGATTGGAAAATTATAATGCAGGCCGTAGTTCCAGTTGGCCAGTCCGGAGAATGTATTGTTATTGTCTACTTTGTTGTGTGTATATCCCAAGTCTGCCTGGAAGAAAGTTTGCAGAGACACGTTGCCGTCCATCAACCGTGTCATCCGCATGCTTTCGCGGGAGATACGGAAATCGATTCCCTTATACTCCTGAGGTGAAAGATAAGTGTCGAACACGTTGGTGAAGCCGACACCATACATGGTGGCACGGGTGATAATACGGTTACGGTTGGTGGAGTCAGCCCGTAGCTTCCGGTCGATGCTGCATTGTGCTTCTTGTGCTTTCAGTCCGACACTTCCCAAGAGCAGTCCGCATAGGATTATTATCTTGTATATGTACATATTAAATTATCAATTACAAATTAGTAATCGTTAGCCACTAATACTTCATTTCCGTCCTTCATCAAAAGAGTTTCATCTGTCCTGTCATCTCGTCCAGTATGTCCCCTTCGCTTTTACCGTGGTCGGGGTCCAGAATTTCCGGTTCTTCATCCGTTTCCTGCTCTTCGGTTTTCTGCGAGGGTTCCGGTTGACGGGTAGGCTCCAGCTCGTTGATGGTTTCTATAGTATAGGTGGTCAGGCGCTTACCTTTTGCTTTGAAGCCTTTCACGGCGATGAATTCGTCGGCTTCCACCACCATCGGCTCTCGGAAATTGTCGTGGCCGCCAAACACCACCTCTAAACGCGGGTAGCACTCGTCTGTCAGCAGAATGAGGCTGCTGTTCTTGTTTTCTCCCAAGTAGTTTTGCTTGCGGGCGGTTGCCTCGAAGCAGAAACGCTTGATGTAAGGATAGTTCTGCTGGTCGGCATCGTAGAGTACGGCGGTCCATACTTTGTTCGGATCGTATTTCTCCAATACGCGTATGCCATCGTCATAGTGATTGTTCAAGTCGAAGTTGGTGGCATAGAACTCTCCGCTGTTCTGTACGACAAGGATGGTGTCTTCGCTCTGGAATTCTCCGAGATATTCTCCGCGCCCGTCGTAGTTGAGACGTAGCACATCACGGTCGAACCAGACTTTCCGTCCACCCAGCGTGGAGCCTCCACGTTGTTTCAAGGCTATCTTGTGTACGGGGAGTTTCGTGAGTATATTTCCCATGGCCTGCCGTCCCTTGATATTGATGTTGCTGAAATCCTCCTCGAAGATAATACGGCGTACACGGGGATTGGGTTTCAGGGTTACCTTGATGATTTCAGCTTCTCCATTGGGATTGGCGGTGAAGTAGGTGATACGGGAGTCGGGAGTACCTTGCGTCACATCGTATTCGCGGTCACGCACCACGGAAGTGACGGCAAAACGCTTGATATAGCTTGTCCCCTCCTTGCCGTCACGGTAGCAGACATTGTAGATGGTACGTTTGTCGTTCTTCTTAAAAATGTTGGCATAAAGTATATTCTTGCCCACGAACTTCTTGTCGGCCACCGGTGTGATGATATATTTTCCATCGCGGAAGAAGATAATCACGTCATCTATGGGCGAGCAGTTGCCTATGAATTCGTCTTTCTTCAATCCAGTTCCGATGAAACCCTCTTCGCGGTTGATGTACAGCTTTTCGTTGGCTTCGATGACTTTGGTTGCTTCGATGGTGTCGAAGTTACGCAGTTCCGTGCGGCGGGGGAAGGCTTTGCCGTACTTGTCCTTCAACATACGGAACCAGTCGACGGTATATTCCACGATGTTTGCCAGATGGCAGTCTATCTCCTCTATGTCCTTTCGCATGCGTGCTATCAGTTCCTCTGCCTTGTCGGAGTTGAATTTGAGGATACGTGCCATCTTTATCTCCATCAGCCGGAGGATGTCTTCCTTGGTCACTTCGCGGATAAAAGTCGGGTAGTAGGGAGTCAGGCGCTCATCGATATGTTCGCAGGCGGCATCCATGTTTTTGGCTTGTTCAAACTCCTTATCCTTGTAAATACGTTCTTCAATGAATATCTTTTCGAGTGAAGCGAAATGCAGGCTTTCCAGTATCTCTCCCTTACGGATTTCCAGTTCCTGGCGTAGCAGTGCCAATGTGTTGTCGACTGATTTGCGCAATACATCACTCACGGTGAGGAAGTGGGGCTTTTGGTCGTCGATGACACAGCAGTTGGGAGAGATGCTCACTTCACAGTCGGTGAAGGCATAGAGGGCATCGATGGTCTTGTCGGATGATACACCCGGGGCTAGATGCACTAATATTTCCACACTGCCGGATGTTAGGTCCTCTACCTTACGTATCTTGATTTTTCCTTTTTCGCTGGCCTTTACGATGGAGTCGCATACACTGGCCACCGTTTTCCCGTAAGGAATTTCCTTAATGGCAAGTGTCTTGTTGTCTATCTTTTCTATTTTGGAGCGCACGCGTATCGCACCGCCACGTTCACCGTCGTTGTATTTGGATACATCGATACTGCCTCCCGTCTGGAAGTCGGGGTACAGCTTGAATTCTTCGTTGTGCAGATAGCTGATGGAAGCATCGCACAGCTCATTGAAGTTATGTGGTAATATTTTGGATGACAGGCCTACGGCAATACCTTCCACACCTTGTGCAAGCAGCAGTGGGAATTTTACCGGTAGTGTAACCGGTTCTTTGTTTCGCCCGTCATAAGAGAGTTTCCATTCGGTGGTCTTGGGGTTGAATACCACGTCCAGTGCGAACTTGGAGAGACGTGCTTCGATATAACGGGGGGCAGCGGCGCTGTCACCCGTCAGAATGTTACCCCAGTTTCCCTGGCAATCCACGAGCAAGTCCTTTTGTCCCAGTTGTACCAGAGCATCGCCGATAGAAGCATCACCGTGCGGATGGAACTGCATGGTATGTCCTACGATGTTCGCCACCTTGTTGTAGCGCCCGTCTTCCATGCGGCGCATGGAGTGGAGGATACGCCGCTGTACGGGTTTCAGACCATCCATGATATGGGGTACGGCACGTTCCAATATAACGTATGAGGCGTAGTCCAGAAACCAATTCTGGTACATGCCGCTCAGTTGGTGCTTTATATTGGCATCCTTTGCGTCCGCAGGTTTGTAATCCGAGTGTTCTTCGCTCCCGGCCGGGAGTTCCTTGTCCAAATCATCTTTCGGTGCTTCAAAATCTTCGCTCATATTTGTTCGGGAATTGTCTATTCTATGATATTACTGATTTTTCAGTCGCAGGCAAAAATACAATTTTTGTTCGATAAATGAGAATTTGCGCGGAACTATTGTGCCAAATCCTTCCCATTTTTTAAAACTTCTGCCCGTTAATGGAACCAATCTGTCTCTTTCCCGTTAGCGGAATTATATTGAGGACGTGCTTCCGCCTCTTTGCGGACAGCGATGTTGCTTTTGTCTTTCTTGCCGACAAGTTGGCAAGGTTTTGCCACCACATTGGCAAAGCTTTGCCAAAGGCATGGCAAAACTTTGCCAATATGGTGGCAAAACGCTGGCAAAGTAACTTGCTGGCTTGTTGTGTGTTGGCTCGAATTGTGCAGCGATATCATCACAAGGGTGAAGAGATACTGGGCAGATTCTGCCGACGGATTCATTATTTTGTGAATTTCCATTCGTCAAATAAGAACTTTCCGTTCCCGAATACGAAGTAAATGTCGTGTTTGCCTTTTATCCGTTTGTCCAACGGCTTTGTCAATGTTTGCCACGTATCGGTATCAAAGGTCAAGGTGGATAGGAGCGGACCGTCTGGACTGTCCATGTGTATTTCGATGGAGCCTTTCCCTTTTATCTTCATCTGTATGGCTTGAGGTGATTGCGGGAATTCCGCACCGCGGACACAGATGGCCTGTCCGCTCTTGTTTCCTACGGCAGACATGTTGCCTGTCTGTCCGGTAGGTTCAAAGGCAACGCCGCGTGTGGCGGCTGTGGTCTCGGCCTGTTGCTGCGCAAACGGGTCGAGAGGCTTGATTTGTGACACGCCCTTGGCTGTGGCTGTGCCCATGTGGATAGTGAGGTCCTTTTCGTCCACCTCTATTTCTTCCACGCAGATACTGCGGACACCCACTTTGAGGTCGCGGCTGTCCTGCAAGCCCAGTGAGTGGTAGAAGAGATAGTACTTCCCTTGAAATTTTACCAGATGTGTATGGTTGTTGCTGTCGGACATGCCATAGTCGCCGGGATTTTTGAAGTAGTTGTCCCGATAGGTCCAGCTGTCTGTCTCAAGTGGCGTGCGACTCGTCATGTAGCTCATGCAGCACCGGCTCGGCTTGTCTATATCCTTGTGGGGCCATGCATCCCGGTTCTTCCAGTTGGTGTTGTAGGTGTAAATCCAAGTGCCGTTCAGATAGTTCAGTTCGTTTGCTTCAAAGTGGTATGGCGCTTTTATTTCAACTATTTCGCTGTCCAGCGTCTTCATGTCATTTGCCAGCCGCACGATGCGTGCGTCTCCGGGAATGTAGTCGTCGCTGTCGCCCCCGCCAAAGGAGAGCCAGCCGATGCCCTTGTCGTCGATGACTACTCCCGGATCGAAGGGAGCTTTACACTTGCCGAGTCCTGGAGTATTACCGTCTACCACACATTTGCCCAATGGGTCTGTCCAGGGCCCCACGGGGGAAGTGGCAGTCAGCATACCTACACCGGAACCGCTGTTGGAGTAGTACAGATAGAAGTGGGTTTTGCCGTCGGCCTCCTTGCGCGAAGCGATGGAAGGTGCCCACGAAGCCATTCCCCAGGGAGCCAGAGCCTTTACATTGATTACTCCGTGATAAGTCCAGTTCACCATGTCGTCAGAAGAGACCATCGTCAGCGAATGGATGTGCTGATAGGTGTTTTTCCCGTTACGGCCCACTACATCATATTGCTGGTGGTCGTTAGTGCCGTACACATAAATGCGGCCGTCGTGCACCACTGCTGTGGGGTCGGCCATGTATTGGAAGTCGAGAAGGGGATTGGCATTGCCGGTAGAGAACTTGGGCGAGAATTCAAAAGATTCTTCCAAAGCGCTGTCTGTAGAAACCGGAATGTTTTCAGAAGAGGCAATGCTGTCTGCCCGGAAGGGGGCTAAGGGGATGCCTTCCGTTGAAAAAAGGTTGCCTTGAGCAGCGTCACTGAAGCAGTAGCGAATGGAAACCGGGCTTTCGATTCCTTTTACCGGGACAATCAGCTTTCCCCCGTCTATCCTGGCCCGGGCCTCTTGCCATTCCTGGCCGGCTGCGGCCATCATCAGCCCCTCTATCCTTTTCCCGTGTACGGCCAGTCCGTTCTTTATGTCTTTGAAAGAGATTGTCACATGGTTGCCTTTGCGGCAGGCGCTTTCAAAGACCGGGCTTTTATAGGGGCCTGCATATATATGGTATGTATCGTCCAGTGCAAGATTGGCGAGACGTTTGCCTACGCTTCTTTTGTCACGTGGATGGATGTCCTGCACATTGTCCACCAAATCTGACACGGTAATCATCTTGACCTTGTCCAGCATTTCGGGCAACATGGCCTGCTGCTCGCGTAGCAGTGCCGGTCCGTTGTCTTTGGAGTGGTATTGGAAGGGGGCTATCTGGACCAGATAGAATGGGAATTCCTTGTTAAATCCGGTACGCCACGAGCCTATCAGCCGCTGCATCACCCGGGCGTAGGAGCTGGCACGGCCTTGGTTGGCTTCTCCCTGATACCAGATGCATCCGGCAATGCCGTAGGGCATCACGGGATAAATCATGCTGTTGTACAACGTGCCTGTTTCAGCCGGAAACCAAGGATTGGATTCATACGGATAGGCGCACAAGACCGGGTCGCTCATTACGCATTCGCGGGGCGTCCATGTCTCGGCGGTGGGTACGGCCCCCCCCGCGTCCATTGTTTCCCCCCCCCCGGCCCCCCGCGTCC
>ERZ780032.531-NODE-531-length-14539-cov-9.467758_pt1 | contig 14539 bp, 6 predicted proteins | sample MGYA00511856_ERZ780032 | MGnify/ENA primary metagenome ERZ780032 (study PRJEB29588, sample SAMEA2147983) | human gut metagenome | biome: human gut; feature: human-associated habitat; material: faeces | place: Denmark | collected 2008/2010 ...
CAAAAATATAAGAATGAAAAATGGGCGACAAGATAGAATCGCGGAGACGCTTACACCTTTATGAAGAATTTATGAAGGATTGGAATAAGAATGGTTCATTGTAATGGCTTGAGGTTCAAAGTCTTGCCCGCGTATGAAGAATTTGAAGGAAAAAAGGTGGAAAATGTGTTTTGAAGAGATGGTTGGGGCAGATACTTGTGTGATACTTGTTTTATGAAAATTGTAGATGGCAGTAGCTATGAAGAACAGAGGGAATAAAAACAAGGTGACTGAAAACAAATCCAGCCACCTTGTTTTTATTGTTTAACCTGTGTTTTATTCTATCTCGACGCTATGTTTTACCGGAGTCAGGATGAAAGTAAATTCATAATCACCGTAGGGCAACATATATTGAGGCAACGGCAGAGCTCCCCAGCTGTTTACACAACCTAATCCCATCTGAGCCTTGTCGATGATCAGGTTGGTCAGGTCTGCTTTCTGTACTTCGGGCGAGTGACGCTGGTCTTTTTGTTCGCCATCATCCAGTGAACAGATGGTATAATGCAAAGCGGATGCAGAGAACGGAGCATCACCTGTAACTTTCAGTCCGTTACCACCGGCATTCAGCTGTTTCCACCAACGGATGTCGGTTTTTGTTCCTGTTTCCTGCGGACGGATATAAGAGTAGAACTGTTCATCCACACTTTGGCGATATATACCTAAGTCTGTACTATGGTTACGATCACTGTAATTTTCTATCGGACCACGACCATAGTATTCGATGGTTTCGAAGGTCTTAGGCATCTGCATTTGCATACCGAAGCGGAACATCGGAGATACTTTGGCATTCTTGTCGGCTGTCATCTTTTGGGTAACTTTGATGGCTCCTTCGTTGTTGATGACATAAGTCAGATATAATTTGGCGGAAACATTCTTCATGTCATATTCCGCATTCACGACTACTTGGTCATTTTCTGTCTTGGAATTCAAGGAAACCAGTTTCAATCCCGGGTTTTTCCATGCGGCATATCTGTTTTGCAGGCCGGCTCCCATATCATTGTCTGTCGGGGCACGCCAGAAGTTAGGGGTCAGGGCTGCGCCTTCTTTCAGCATTTCCGTTCCGTCCACTGCATATTTGCTTAAGTAACCGTTCTGTTTGTTGAACTCGGCTACGAAGTTATTGCCTTTTACGATCAGATAATGATATTGGTTGTCGATGATTTGCGGAACAACGGTGGCTACATTGGTCGTTTCCACGTTCTTCAAATCCATAGACGGTGCTTTGTAATCATTCAGTGTCAACTGATTCTTGGCGACGGTGAAACCTGCGGGCAGCAAACCTTCGCGGTTTTTCAGTTTGTAGGAAATGTTCAGCAACCATTCCTTGCAGGTGCAGGTCTTGCCGATATTCAACGTAATCTTGGCTGTTTCCTGAGGAGCGACTTTTAAATCATCCACGCGTCCGGTGCGGATTACTTTTCCATCTTTCAGTACTTGCCATTCCATATAGTAGGCGGACAGGTCACGGAAGAAGTTCTCATTGAATACATTTACTTCCCCTTTGCTTAAATCGGCGGGAGTAGTCCAGATATTTTGGTAAAAGTGACCTACTTCATACATGTGCGGATTAGGAACACGGTCGGGGCTGATCAAACCATTGTCACAGAAGTTATTGTCAGAAGCGTCAAAACGGTTGAAATCTCCTCCGTAAGCATAGATCATCACGCCGTCTTTTCCTTTCCAGCGGCAGGACTGGTCAACGAAATCCCAGATAAATCCACCTTGCAGATTCGGATATTTACGGATCAAATCCCAATATTCTTTGAAACCACCCTGCGAGTTACCCATTGCATGGGCATATTCACACTGAATCAATGGTTTGGTAGCATCGGTACGTTGACCATATTTTTCCATGCCGTTATAATCATAGTACATCGGACAGAAGATATCGGTATGTTCTTTCTGGCGTGCTTGTTCATATTGGCAGGCACGGCTGGGGTCTTCTGCTTTGATCCATTTATAGCATTGTTCGAAGTTGGGGCCGTCACCGGCTTCATTACCCAATGACCAGAAGATGATGCTCGGATGGTTGAATCCGCGTTGTACATTGCGCTGGTTACGTTCCAGATGGGCTTTCTTATAAGAGGGGTTCTTGGCCAGCGTCTTGTCACCGTAGCCCATACCGTGAGATTCTATATTGGCTTCGGCCACGACGTAAATACCATATTGGTCACATAAATCGTACCATAAGTTGTCATCCGGGTAGTGGCAGGTACGTACAGCGTTCAGGTTGAATTGCTTCATTATCTGGATATCCTGTAGCATACGTTCGGGAGATACTACATAGCCTCCATCCGGATCCATTTCGTGGCGGTCGGCTCCCTTGAACAGGACTGCCTTACCGTTAACCAAGATCTGGTCACCTTTCAATTCAATCTTGCGGAAACCTACTTTGACAGGAATCACTTCATTGCTGCCCTGCATGCTGGCACGCAAGGTATATAAATAAGGTGTTTCGGCACTCCACTTTTTGGGGTTCTCTACGTTCATGGTCACCAGACCGGATTTGTTGGCGGTAGCGGTTGCCACTTGCTTGCCTTGTGCATCTACCAGTTCCAAATCGACTTTACCACTGCCTTTCAAATCCAGATTGACAGCCAGGCTGCCGTTTTGGTAAGCTGCGTCCAAGTCGGGAGTTACACGGATATCTTGAATGCGTTTTTTGTTGCGGGCATATAGATAGCAGTCACGTCCCACGCCGCTATACCGGAAGAAATCCTGATCTTCCAGATAGGTACCGTCGCACCAGCGGAATACTTGGAAAGCGATCAGGTTTTTCTGACCCGGTTTTAAATATGGAGTCAGGTCAAATTCGGCTTCCAGTTTGCTGTCCTCGCTGTAGCCTACATAACGTCCGTTCACCCACAAATACATATTGGAGGTAACCGAACCGAAATGGGCGATAATATCTTTTCCCTTCCATGAGGCGGGAACTACAATTTCACGGCGGTAAGAACCTACATGGTTATTCTCTGTCGGCACTTCGGGAGGGTTGTTCTGGAACTGGTTACGCCAGGCATAGCCTACGTTCACATAAATAGGATCACCGTATCCGTTCAGCTCCCATACGGCGGGAACTTGCAGGTCATCCCAGCCTTTGTCGTTGAAGCCGGTTTTCCAGAAATCAGTCGGACGGGAGTCTGCATCCTTTACCCAGTTGAACTTCCAGGTTCCGTTCAAAGTCATGTAGTTAGTTGATTGTTTTTTGTCTGCTTTCTTAGCTGCATCTGCATTCTCAAAAGCAAAGTAGTTCGTGTGCATCGGCGCACGGTTTACCGCATTTATTTCCGGGTTGCGCCATTCTTGGAAGGTCTGTGCGCCTGCTGTAAGGGCGAGGACTGTGAACAGACCTGTCATAAGTTGTTTCTTCATGCTATTATTTTATTGGTTTTGTGCAAATATAGTGAAAATAATAGTTACCGATGGGACATAAATCGGGCAATATTTGTTATAATTGTGAATGATTTGTGTTCTATCCTAAAAAATTATGGCATTTCTGAGGCGTATTTGGAATAAATGGCAGAATTTACTGCATGATGAGAAATTAAAGCATAAAATATATGTGATTATTTTTGAAAGCGACACACCGATGGGAAAGTTATTCGATGTGGCGTTGATAGGGTTCATTGTCTTGAGTATTCTGGTGGTTATTGCCGAGAGTATCAAGAGTTGGGATACCGTTATCGGGCCTTATCTGCGGGTGTCGGAGTATGTTTTTACTTTCTTTTTTACGTTAGAGTATGTGTTGAGGCTTTATTGTTCTCCCCAACCGCGGAAGTATGCTCTGAGTTTTTTCGGTATAGTGGATTTGCTGGCTACCTTACCTCTATATATAGGCTGGCTTTTCGGCACGGCACGTTATCTGCTGGTGATCCGCACTTTCCGGTTGATTCGTGTGTTCCGTATCTTTAAACTTTTCAATTATCTGAATGAAGGTAATTTCTTGTTGCGTTCCTTGGTGTTCAGCAGTCGGAAGATTATTGTTTTTTTCTTGTTTGTACTGATATTGGTGACTTCGATCGGTACATTGATGTATATGATTGAGGGACAGCGGCCGGGCACTTCTTTCAATAATATTCCGAATAGTATTTATTGGGCGATAGTGACGATGACGACGGTAGGTTATGGGGATATCACTCCGGAAACTCCGCTAGGGCGCTTCCTTTCGGCCATTGTAATGTTACTGGGCTATACCATCATTGCAGTCCCCACAGGAATTGTTTCTGCGTCTATGATCCAGGAACATAGACGCAGGGTGGCCCTGAAATGTCCGCATTGTGGTAAGGACGGACATGAGGACGGGGCTGCTTATTGTAAATACTGTGGAGGAAAACTGGTAAATTGATTATGGAATGCTGTATGATAGAAAGTTATTCTATCACCCATCGCTTATCATGCGCCACCGTCTTTTTCGGATCATAAGTCATTCCTTCTTTGGTAGGGATTTTTATCACGTAAGTCCGCCCGCTGTGGTTGGACAAGGATGTTTCCCGTAACCAGGGATTCATATTCTTTAATATGGCCAGATTGATTCCTTTGCTGCGTGCGAAACGTGCCAAGTCTGCAATTCCTTTCGTCACAGTGATTTCCGTATAAGGAATAGGCGGATACAAATCCGATGCACGCAGGCGGAAACCGAAAGTAGTGGGGGCATTGAACAATTGTTTGGCGGCAAGAATGCGGTACACATACCGGGCAGTCTCTTCTACCAGTTGCAAATCCAACGAGTCGTCCACATCCTGTTTGGCCAGTTGGCTGGCAATGCGTGCCTGACCGGCATTGTAAGAGGCGGCGACAGCCACCCAGTCCTTATATTTTGCATACGCGTCTTTCAGATAGCGGCAGGCGGCACGGGTCGCTTTCTCAATATGGTAACGCTCGTCCACATTGTTGTTTACCTCCAATCCGTAATCCCGTCCCGTACCTTGCATGAATTGCCATAGTCCGGCAGCTCCGGCAGAAGAACGGGCGGTGGGATTCATATTACTTTCTATTACCATCAGGTACTTAAAATCATCAGGTATTCCGTTTTCTTTCAGTATGGGTTCTACAATGGGGAAATAGCGGTTGGCTTTTTTCAGCATTTGCAAGGAAGTACTGTGCATATAGGTGAATGCCAATAGTTCACGGTCCATACGCTCGTGGCGGTCAAAGCGGCTCAAATCAATGGTTTTGCCACAGAACTCAATACTGGCGGGAACTTCGGGACTACTGTATTTCAATGCCGTAATACCTGAATCTTCCCGTATGATAGTGGTATCTTCCTGCTCCGTTTTTGGAGTAGCGCAACTGCTGCTTACTAAGGTCGGTGATGCAACTACAATGCAAAAGGCTGCCACAGCAGCCAGATTGATGGTTATTTTTCTCATTTTTTCTTTATTCGTTTTCATTCTCTTTTTCTTTTCCGCCCCGTCCGAAGTTACGATATTCGGTAGGGGTGAAATTGGTACGCTTTTTAAATACCGAGAAAAAGTGTTCAGTAGAGGTATAATTCAATTCATAACATATCTCTTTCACTGACATGGAACTTTCAATCAACAGCTGCTTCGCTTTGCGCAGTTTCAGCTCTTGGAAATACTTGGCGGGCGCATAACCGGTGTATTCTTTGAATACTTTGCGGAACCAGGAATAACTGATTCCCAATTTCATGGCCAGTTCTTCCGGGTCTATATCCTTGTACACATTTTCGTGCATGATGATTTTGGCACTTTCTATTTTTTGTGCCGCATTGTCCACCTCATAGCGTTTGTTCTGCGAGATAGCAAGTACGGCTCCCATAATGTGTAAAACGATGCCGGACAAATATTGTTGCGCTGCGGTCTTGTCTGCTTCCGCTACTTCCAGTGCACGGGCAAAAAGACTGGCCAGTTCTTCATTGATACCGATATCCAGAATCTGGCTTTCTTTTGAGATAAAGCTGTTTTTTACCAGATTGTCTATAATCGGGCCTTCAAAACCGATGTAATATTCGTTCCATCCTGTCTTTTGCAGCGGTGCATAGGTATGCCACTGTCCGGGAAACAGGAAAAGTATCTGCCCTTTGGATATGTCAACAGACGGAGTAGTATCGCTGGCGAAAGTTCCCCGTCCTTTAGTAATGTATACCAACTGATATTCATGCAGCACACGTCCTTTCTGGGCCGTGAAATAATAAGCGTCCGGGTGGTTGCGTGGTGGATAAACGCTCCCGGCCCTGATGGCCTGGAATCCGACGGTAGTCACCGACAAGCCGAAACGCTTGTCACGTTCATTGACAATTAGGTATTTAAAATCAGCGTCTTGGTCGTTGTAATGCATGTTTCTCTGTTTTAAAATTAGGTCACACTTATCGGCAAATATACAATTTTTTATCTTAACTGCCTCTAACCTTTTTGTCCTAAGTGTTTCTGGAGGTATAATTTTAGTTTCTTATGTATGCGGATGAGGGAAATTTAGAACAAATCTTATGGAATATTTGCTTAAAATGCTTTTTTTTGCGAATATTGCATCAAATCTTAAAGTTGAATCTATGCACTTTGCACACCGTAACTGTGAATATATTCTTGGAGTAATATATCTTTTGTGTTTTCCCGTTTGGCTTTGGGCTGATAACAAGGTCAATACCTATCATTTTAAATCTATTTCCACTTCGGTGAATTTCCCGACCAATGAAGTCCGGAAATTATTTCAGGATAGCCAGGGGTATATATGGATATCGACTTACAATGGCCTTTTGCGCTATGATGGGTATTCTATTGTGGTATATAAACCCGATGGAGTGAATCATGGACGTTCTATTGATAGTTTTGTGAACATGGTGGCCGAAGACAAGGAGAATAATTTGTGGATAGGTACGCACAATGGATTATATGTATTGCATAAGGAAACGGATGAGATAGAAAAAATAATCAGTCCTTTGTTACAGGTAAGCAATGTGGAGAGTATTCTTTATGCAAGCAACGGGGACTTATGGGTGGGAAGCAACAAAGGGTTGTTTCGCAGGAAAGCCGGAGGACGTACTTTCGATTGTGAAAAGAACATGGACATAAAGTCCGTTATCGAAGACAGGGAAGGACAAATATGGATTGGTACTTGGGAACAGGGGTTGCTGCGTTATAATCCTCAAGAGGAATTGTATTATACTTACGAGGGGATTAACCCTGGTAATTCGGCGCATGTCATATTTCAGGATGAAGCCGGGAATATTTGGATCGGTACCTGGCGGTATGGATTGGTGAAACTCATTAATCCGTATGATCCGGAACATTTCTCATTTAAAACATTCCGGAACATCAAGGGAAATTTTCATTCTCTGTTGGATAATATTATCTACGCCATTGCTCAGGATAAAAATTCCGGAAAGCTCTGGATCGGTTCACGCAGTGGAGTCAGTATTTTGGAAGATGAATCGGGGGACGGGAATTTTACCAATATTGTTCCGGGTAACCTTCAAGGAGATTTACCTTTTAATGAAGTGAATTCTCTGTTGTGCAGTAAAGACGGGCTGATGTGGCTGGGTATGTTGGGGGGAGGTGTTTGTACTGTAAATACAAATAAGTTCCGGTTTAATTATGATTCTTTGGAGGCTTTGCGTGAGCATTGCCCTACCAGCTCTGTCCGCAGTGTCTATCAGGAGGATAATGGGAATCTGTGGATGGGAATCATGGGATTCGGTCTGGTTTTTTATGATATGGAACAGCATACCATTGTTCCTTACCGCTCTCATCCTGTATTGAAGAATATGGGATATACATCGACGGTCAATGATATTATTTATCGTAAAAGGACAAATGAATTGTGTTTTGCCACTTGGGATGACGGTGTGTGGTTCTATAACGTCAAAGCCGGGAAAGCACACGTGGTAAATACCGTAACCAACCCGGAACTGAGTGATATTTGTATTTATTCTTTGTTGGAGGATTCGAAAGGGAATCTGTGGTTGGGGACACGTTCGGGAGTGTTTATTTTGGATACGGAACAAAGGCTTCATTCTTTGAATGAACTGGTGACTTTGACAAATCAGGCATTGCCCCAAATTTCTATTTTCAAAATGGCGGAAGATCAAGATGGTTTTATCTGGATAGCGACTAGCAATGAAGGGGTATGGCGGATAGATACATCCGGAGAAACATATAAGGTTAAGTTTTATACGCCTTCGGATGGTACATTATCCACTATCGGGGCGATGAGTGTTTGTGTGGATGGATACAATAGAGTATGGGTGGGGTCGAATGGTAATGGACTCGATTTGTATGACCGGAAGAATGATCGTTTTGTTTCAGTCTTGAATGATTATTTCCGGAATGGAGATGTTGTTTTTCAGCATGCTGGAGGATGATGAGCATACTTTATGGCTTACTACCAATGCGGAAATGTATCACATTGATATCCCTTTGGATGGTGCTGCACCAAAAATACATACTTACACGGTAGATGATGGTTTGCAAGATCACATGTTTAACCGGAATTCTTGCTTCAAGGGGGCGGATGGGAAACTTATCTTCGGAGGATTCCGTGGATTGAACAGCTTTTATCCTGATAAAATTGTTCAGGATACTGCTTATTCTCCGGTAGTGATTACAGATATAAAGGTACATAATGTATCGGTACGTACCTACCCTCTTTCCATCAGAAAGGGGATTGTTGCAAACAGGGCTATTGATTTTATTGATAAAATTGTATTAGGATATCGGGAGAATAATTTCAGTCTTGATTTTTCAATATTGAACTATATCAATCCTGAGTTGAACCGTTATTTATATCGGTTGGAGGGATATGACAAGGAATGGTTGTCCGTTGAGGCTGGACGTCGGTTTGCCTATTATAACAATCTTCCGGCAGGTACTTATACTTTTTGTGTAAAGGGAGCCAATCAGAATGGAATCTGGTCTCCGGATATGAAATGTCTGCGTATAACTATTCTTCCGCCGCCTTGGTTATCGTGGTGGGCTTATTGCCTTTATGTCTTGTTGTTCGTTTCATTGGCATGGTATACTTATCGGATTGTCAGAAACCGTATCCGGATGAAACAGGCCATAGAGATGGGGAAGATAGAACGGCAGAAAATGGAGGAAATCAATCATGCTAAATTACAGTTCTTTACCAATATCACTCATGAGTTGCTGACTCCGCTTTCTATTATATCGGCTTCGGTGGATGAACTGAAACAAGAAGTACCGGCAAGTTCGTCGGTTTGTCCTGTGATAGCTGATAATACTGTGCGGTTAATCCGGTTGATTCAGCAGATCTTAGAGTTCAGAAAAGTGGAGAATGGCAAGTTGCGGCTGAAAGTCTCGCATGGAAATGTCAGTATGTTCTTGAAAAAATCAGTGTCGGCTTTCGCACCTTTGGTTAAAAAGCAGAAATTGTCCATACAATTTGATTTGTCTGAAGAATATTCGGGATATTTTGATGTGGATAAATTGGATAAAGTGGTGTACAATCTGCTTTCCAATGCCGCTAAATATACTCCTGAAGGAGGAACTATTGTGGTGTCACAGGCTCATGATGAGGAAAGGGGAACTTTTAAATTGAGTGTGAACAATCCCGGCGAGTTGATTCCAAAAGAGAAGTTGGATCATATGTTCGAGAGATTTTATGAAGGGGAGTATCGCAAATTCCATACCATAGGGACGGGTATCGGTTTGTCACTGACTAAAGACTTGGTATTGTTGCATCATGGAACGATACAAGTATTTAGCGATAAGGAGGAAGGGAATACTTTTGTGGTTGAAATTCCTATAAGACGTGAGGCTTTTGATGAGGATGAGGTAGACGAGAATACCGAAAATGTGGACTATGCTATTTTATCGGCAGATGAAATGGAGAATGTCTCGGAGATTGATATGTTGGAAGAGAAACCGGCAGCATCGACTATTTTGTTGGTGGAGGATAATGAGGAATTATTGGCTTTGATGGTTCGTCTGTTGCATGGCAAATACCATATTCTGAAGGCCGCCAATGGAACGGAAGCTTTGGAGATACTTGCCAAACAGGAAGTGGATTTAATTGTTTCTGATGTTATGATGCCCGAAATGGACGGTATGGAATTGTGCCGCCGGGTGAAGACTCAATTTGAGACCTGCCATATTCCATTGATTTTGTTAACGGCCAAGACTAGTGATGAAGACCGTGTGGAAGGGTATGAGTCTGGGGCCGATGGTTATATCTGTAAACCGCTCCGCCTCTCTGTCTTGTTTGCCAAGATAGATAACTTGTTGAAACGGCGCAAACGTATGGGGGTGGATTTCCGTAAGCAGTTGGTTTTTGAAGCCAAAGAATTAAATTACACCTCGATGGACGAAGCTTTCATTCGGAAAGCGGTGGATTGTGTGAATGCCCATTTGAGTGATTGTGATTTTGAACATGCACAGTTTATGGCGGAGATGGGTATGGCCCGGACTACACTAGCAGATAAATTGAAACTGTTGACCGGACTTACTCCCTCTGCATTTATCAGCAATGTCCGTTTGCAAGCGGCTTGTCGGCTGATAGACGAGAAAAAGAAAATCCGTATAGCCGATTTGGCGTATGCTGTAGGTTTCAACGACCCTAAATATTTCAGTTCCTGCTTTAAGAAGAAATTCGGACTTTCTCCTACAGAGTATATGATGAAGTATGATGGCTGATTATTACCGGAAATAGGCTCTATAGGGAATAAACAGCCTTTTTCCGGTAATAATTCTCCCTGTTTCTTTTCTGTTCCTCTTACTTTTGCTGGCAAATAAAACGAATTATCTTTATTTGTTAGACCTTTAAAAAAAGTATTATGAACATGAAAACTCTGACAGAAACCAGTACATTCCGGGTACTGAGCCTATTGCTGTGTTTCTGCTTCTTCATCCCTGCGATGAATGTGAGCGCTTCCAGTCTGCAAGCAGACAAGTTTAAAGTTTCCGGTATTGTAAAAGATGCCACAGGCGAACCGGTCATCGGTGCTAGTGTGGTTGAAAAAGGAACAACCAATGGAACGGTAACTGACTTGGATGGTAATTTTAATCTCTCGGTGGCTTCTAATTCTACTATTGTCATTTCTTTTATAGGATATTCCGATCAGGAATTTCATATTTCGAAAGACAATATGGTACTGAATGTAAATCTGAAGGAAGATACGGAAATGATTGACGAAGTGGTAGTAGTCGGTTATGGTGTGCAGAAGAAGGAAAATCTGACGGGTTCTGTTGCTGCTGTAAATTTCAAGGATGTAGCTTCTATGCCGGTAGCTAATACTGCCAATATGCTTCAGGGCCGTTTGCCGGGTGTTATGTTGACCAACAATGGTGCCCAGGCCGGTCATGACAGTCCCGAAATCCGTATCCGTGGTGTGGGAACTTTTGAACACAATGATCCGATGGTCCTGATCGACGGAGTGGAAAGCTCGGTGAGCCAGATTGCGGAAATTCCTGCTGATGATATTGAAAGTGTTTCTGTATTGAAAGATGCGGCTTCGGCTTCTATCTATGGTGTGCGTGCTGCAAACGGTGTTATTTTGGTGACTACCAAACGAGGCGGTGAGCAGAAACCTACTATTACTTATTCTGGTAGCATCGCTTTGCAGGAGGCTACCGTGTTGCCCGATTATGTGAATTCTTATGAGTGGGCGAAGATGTATAATGAATGTTGGCCTTCCAAGGCATATACGGATGATATGTTACAGAAATTGCAAAATGGATCAGATCCCGATCATTTTGCCAATACCAATTGGGCTAAGGAAATGTTCCGTACGGCAGCTATGCACCAACACCATTTGTCAGTGAATGGAGGTAGTAAGGCAGTACATTACATGATTTCCACTCAATATTTCCAGCAAGATGGTATCTTGCGTGAGACAGCTAACCAACGTTTCAATTTCCGTTCTAATCTGGATGCGCAGTTGGGTATTGTAAAATTAGGATTGAATATTTCGGGAAGCCGCCAGAACATTGATGAGCCTACGACCAGTGTTACCGGCGAAGGTTTGATGCGCTACCTTACTTGGTTTACCCGTCCTACTGTTCCTGTACGCTATTCTAACGGACATTATGGATTCCTGGATGGAAATCCCAATATTTCCCAATCCGTATTCAAAAATCCGATTGAAGCTTTGAATATGGGATATAAGGATAACAAGCATTATCGTTTTGATGGTAAATTCTTTGGTGAGATTGACATCATGAAAGGATTGAAATTCCGTTCAAGCCTGGCTTATAAATATTATATGAATGATGTGACTATTTTCAATCCGAAGAATAATGTAAGATACGATGCTGAAGGAAATGCGCTGACCACGGTCGGTACCAATAAACTGACAGATTATCATTATCTGGAAACGACTTATATTAATGAAAATATCCTGACTTATGATTTTTCTGTAGGAAAACATTCGTTCAATCTGTTGGCAGGCCATTCTATCCAGGCTACCCGTTGGGACAAGAATGAGGCGTCCAAGCAGGGATTTGCTACCGATAATATTTATGAAATGGATGGAGGTACTATGAATGATCATGTGACCGGATCGGCGGAAGAAAGTTCCTTGCAGTCATTCTTCGGACGCTTGAACTATAATTACGGAGGCCGTTATCTGTTAGAGATGAATGTCCGTCACGATGGTTCGTCACGTATGCCCAAGGCACATCGTTATGCTACCTTCCCTTCATTTTCGGGTGCATGGATCATGACAAATGAGAAATTTATGGAGAATGTGAAGTTCCTCCACTCATTGAAATTGCGTGGTAGCTGGGGTAAATTGGGTAATCAGGAAATTGGTAACTATGCTTATGCGGCTACATTGGCGGCTAGTGGTAGTTACTATTTTGGTGATAGCAAACAGATTGGTATGAAGACTGCCAAGATACCTAATGAGAACATTAAATGGGAAACAACTACTATTACAGACTTTGGTTTTGATGCTGCTTTTTGGGGTGGAAAGATCAATGTCACTTTTGACTGGTATGAGAAAAATACCTCGGATATTTTGATGAAACTCGCTATGCCGGGTATTTTCCTGGGATCTTTGGATGCTCCTTATCAGAATGCGGGAAAGGTCCGTAACCGTGGTTGGGAATTGGCAGCTAACTATTTCGACCAAAAAGGTGATTGGGCATGGCAGGCAGGTTTCTCACTTTCAGGCGTGAAAAATGAGATTACTGATATGAAAGGGGTGGAAGATATAAGTAATAATACCATCAATCGTGAAGGTGAAGCCATCGGTTCTTATTATGGGCTGAAAGCTATCGGTATCTATCGTACCCAGGCAGATTTGGATCGTGTAAATGCGAACGGACAGAAGATTCTGCAAAACAACCAGGAACCGCAATTAGGTGATATCATGTATGAAGATATAGATAATAATGGCAACATAAATGATGCTGACCGTACTGTTATCGGAAATCCGTTCCCTAAAATGCAGTATTCTTTTAACTTGGGATTCTCTTATAAAGATTTTGATGTTAATACATTTTGGCAAGGCATTGCAGGTGTATATCGTTATAATTGGGATGAAACTACTATTTCCAATGGCGGAAACAAGACTAGCCGTTGGTTGGACAGATGGTCTGAAAGTAATCCGGATGGAAGCATGCCTCGTTTGGGAGGAACTATTAATAATAACTACTCTTCATTTTGGCTGACAAAAGGAGATTATTTGCGCCTGAAGAACTTGGAAATTGGATATACTTTCAGGCAAAGAGAGTTTTTGACCAAGTTGGGCGTTCAGAGTCTCAGACTCTATTTGGCAGGAACTAATTTGCTTACTTTCACTTCCTTGGATGATTATGATCCTGAGAAACTGAGCACAGATTCCCGTAATGATGTGCATCCCAATACAAGAACTTATTCATTTGGTGTTAACGTTAAATTTTAAAAGCAACAACTATGAAATCAATTAATAAATTTATAGGGCTAGCTCTGTTGTCAGGAGCTTTGCTGACTTCTTGCTCTGACAGTTTTTTGCAGAGGGACTCATTGACAGAATCTTCATCCAATACATTTTGGCAGACACCGGATGATGCTTTGATGGCGTTGGCATCTTGTTATGATGCTTTGCAGAGCAATCAGCTTTATAATTCCGACCAATATTCATTGGGCCCTTTATATATGGATTGTATATCAGATAATGGCGGTCATTTTAATTGGAGTGGCTGGATGGAAGGTTATGATATGGCTATGGGGATTCATACCCCAAGTTCTTCTATTATTGGCAGTTATTGGAAAGATTGCTATGAAGTGATCAGTCGTTGTAATGTGCTGATTGCTAATATTGATAGAGTGGATATGGATGCTTCCCAAAAGGCGATTTATCAGGCTGAGGCAAAGACCATACGTGCATTGATGTATATAAACTTGACTATGACGTATCAGGATGTTCCTTTCCTGACCGCCCCTTTGACCATTGACGAGGCTGAATGTGAAAAGACGGACCGTGCAGCTATTGTGGCTCATATTATGACTGATTTGCAGGACGCGGCTGAAGTACTTCCGCAAAACGCGTCTTCACGGGGACACATCACCAAAGGAGCTTCTCTTTCCCTACTGTGGCGTGTGG
>ERZ780032.548-NODE-548-length-14147-cov-3.811028_pt1 | contig 14147 bp, 4 predicted proteins | sample MGYA00511856_ERZ780032 | MGnify/ENA primary metagenome ERZ780032 (study PRJEB29588, sample SAMEA2147983) | human gut metagenome | biome: human gut; feature: human-associated habitat; material: faeces | place: Denmark | collected 2008/2010 ...
GGGGTCGTCCGATGTGACCGCCACTACCGCTACACTCCATGCCACGCTCTCCGGGTTGGATGGCATGGATGCCGGAAGCTATAAGACCGGCTTCTTCTATGGTTTTGCGCAAGACAACCTGCCCGAGGACGTGCAGGCTGCTTATGACGGCAGCGCCTTCAGTGCTCAGTTGAACGGGTTGAACAATAACTCTACGCTCTATTATCAGGCTTATGTATGCTTGCAGGGTAAGGTGTATTACAAAGGTGAGGTGAAAAGCTTGCTCACCACCGATGCCAAGGTGGCTACTGCCGATGCCGCATCTGTCGACTTCGCCTCGGCTGTATTGGGTGGGACATTGACCGATGCTACGGCCGATGCTACTTGTGGTGTTGTTATCTCTACTTCATCCGATGTAGAAGCGGTTCGTGCAGGCCTTATAGTGAAGAGTGAGGAACTTAAGGACAGCTATTCATTCGTCCATGAAGGGTTGGTGCCCGAAACGCAATACTATTATGCGGCTTACCTCAATCTGGGTAGCGGCATTGTGTATGGTGAGGTGAAGAGCTTCACTACTCCTGCCTATGACTTCGATCTCGACAATGACCTTGTCGACCTGGGACTCTCCGTGAAGTGGGCTCGCTTCAATGTGGGTGCCAAGAGCGAGACTGGACTGGGTGGCCTTTTCGGATTCGGTGACCTGACCGGATGCAACAATAGCATCGACCCTGCCGACTATGCTTCGGCCGATACTTATAAAACGGCTTCCGACTTGGCTTTCCGTGCATTTCAAGGGCGTGCCACACTGCCTACTGCCGATGATTTCGAGGAACTCTTCACGTTGTGCCAGAAAGAGTGGACTGAGCAGAATGGAGTGACAGGTTTCAAGTTCACCGGTCCTAATGGTAATTCCATCTTCCTGCCTGCAGCCGGTACGCGTGTGGCAAACGATGTGACAGCGCTGGGTACTGAAGGATATTACCTCACCGGTACTGTCAACTCTTCCAATACAGAATTTGCGGTAGGTTACCAGTTTGCAGCTTCTGTCAATCACCGTATCACTGCCGCAGTTTATCAAGGTATGGCTGTACGCGCTGTTTCCACAGCCAAGAACGTACCGTTCAACAAGGCTCTGCTCTATCAGAAGTGGTATCTTGACAATGGCCAGGACGGTAAGCAGCACGTGTTTGAAGGACCTTTCACGCAGTGGGGTGTTACGGACAACTGGAGCACAGTTTCCAACGGACAACCCAACATTGAACAGCAGATTCATTGGGAGATGGGTACAGATAATGGCTGGATAGGTTATACCTACGGAAAGGACTACGGCTATATGGAACTCAAGGAAGACGGTACGGTGAACATTCATCGCATTGCCGAAGACGGCACCGTGACCGATGAAACCGGTAAGTTTACGATTGACGAGGCGAATAAAGTGATTGACATCGACATAGATGTGCTTTGTGCCAATACTTGGATTGGCACGAAGAGTGGTAAGCTGAACATTCTGTCGTTGACTGCCGACGGCTTGCAGATTGCCCTGCCCGATGGCGACTATGGCTATTCGTTGAACTATTACAGCCAGGCCAAGGCCGATGCCGATGCGCAGGTTCCTGTATTGCTCAATATCGCCGATTCATCATGGGCAGGAAGTTGGGATGCACTGCTTGTAGCCATTTCACCCGAAGACTTGGCTGGACAGCACACGTTTGTTTTCGAGGGAACTTGTACCGATGCTATGGTGTTTACGCTTGACTTTGCCGGTATGGCGAAGCGCTATCCCAATTCGTTTGTACGCATTGACGACATCAAGCTGGACGGTACTTCCATCCGTTTTGATGCCAACCGCTTCTATTATGGCGACATTGAAGGAAACGGCAAGTACCGTGTTCAGTTGTTCAATGCTTATGGGGCGGGTTCTGTAGGCAATGCTGTTCCTCTCAGTCCGTTCAGCAATGTAGAAAATCAAGGTACCGAGCCTGCCATCCATTTCAAGGAGAAGCTTGAGATTGTCTGCACCGTCATTACCGACGGTACCGGTGCAGGTATTTATACGCCCAATCTGGTTACTGTCAATCCGGATTGGGGAAGTGCATGGGGATATAACGCAGGAGCTACGTTCGAGGTGAAATACGAGAACTTCCAGTACAGCCTTGTGGCTTCTCAGTTCGACATTAAGTACGAATCTGCCGACTATGCGGCAGGTTCCATCATGACCTTCGTTGAAGTGGCTGACATTTACAAGTATTTCCCCGGTTTACATGCCACACTTGACAACCTCTATCTGGATGGCAAGGAAGTGACATTTGATGCATCCAAAGTGCTCGATGCCAATGAATCCCCGAAGTATCGTCTGGAACTTTGGAATTGCTATGGGACAACAAAGGATAAAGGGTGCGCTTTCGGTACTCCTGATGGTGATGTTATCAAGGAACTTGGTTTCAGCAGTTCTATGGAAGTGAAGTTCACGTTCCACACTCTTTTCTCTGTTCCTGAATGGTAAGAGGGATAGACGGAAATATACTGGTTAGATAGGAAATCCGGGATGCAGGCCATCCCGGATTTTTTGTTTTGCCCTCACCGGTGTGCATCGTTCTGATATAGATTGAAGAACCATAGAGAGAATAAAATAAAGGAGGTGGTCCGTAAGGCGGCGCTTTGATAGCTCTTTGCCTTGTACTTTGTTCGGACGGGATGGGTACTTATTGCGATAAACATAGTGATTTTATGGTATCTCCACTAAAGTGGTCCGCCTTGTTCATAGTAGTGAACAAATCAGCCCACTTAGGTGAACAAACTTGTTCACCTAAGTGGGCCGTTCATGAATCTTTGTACTGAACCGGACAGACAAAAGGGCGGAAGCGGAGAAAAGCAGGGGCTTTCTCTAAGATTGGCTGCTATTTTCCTTCGTAATCAAAGTATTCAAAGTCTGCATATGCTTTTGAGGTTTGAGAACCGGAGACGGCATACAATCCCAGCATGATTCCCGTAAAGCCACCGGCAGTTTCTGTACTGATATAGCGCGTATTCATTCGGCCCAGTTCTTTGAAGTCCTTTCCGTTTGTGGCATACTCGAACGAATAGATTTCGTTGCTGCCTTTTACACGGAGTTGTACTTTCCCCTGGGGCAGAATAACTTCCTTTTCCGTATGGGTCAATTCATTCAATTGGTAGCGCAATACTACAGCTTGTTTCCCGTCTGCCAATTGCTTGACTAATAAATCGTAATGGGACGATTCGAACATGTAGACCGTCAGGCCGGCTTCGTCGCCACTGGCGGCTTTTTTCAGTTGCATGGAAGTGGTGGCTGTGAAGTCGATATGTTCTTGCCGGCGGCCGGCAAAAGTAGGACTGCCTTTCCCGTTGTTCAGGTTTACGGGGGTTGCTTTCAGACGGAGGTTACCGGAAGCAAAGGTATAGTTTTCCGGATGATAGTTTCTGATATGAACCCATTCGGGACCTAATTTGCCGTTTTTGAAATCGGTGCGTGCAGGCTTGGGGGCAAGAGGATGTTGCGGTAGGGTTGGCACATCCATTTGCAGGGCTATTGTGCCATCTCCGTTTACTACCGGCCAGGCATTCTTGTCCCAGCGCACGGGAGCAAGGAACGTTTCGCGTCCCAGCAGGTGATGGTTGTCGCTTTGCGGACGGAAAGCGAGACACACCATCCACCACGAACCGTCAGGGGCTTGTATCAGGTCGGCATGGCCGGTTCCTTGTATCGGGCTGTTTTGTGCATTCTTGTTGATGTGGGTCAGGATGGGATTGGCGGGGTTCTCTTCGTACGGGCCGTCTATATCGCGGCTACGGGCTATTGTCACTTTGTGGCCGTATTCCGTGCCGCCTTCGGAAATCAGCAGATAATACCAGCCGTCTTTCTTGTAAATATGCGGCCCTTCAGGGTGCCGTCCGCCCGTGCCGTTCCAGATGCGTTTGGACTCGTTGAGTTGTTCGCCGGTTTTGGGGTTGATTTCGCACAGATAGATACCTACGCCCGGATTGCTGACGAGGTAACACTTGCCGTCTTCAAAATAGAGGGACGGGTCTATACCGCCTTGCTTGAGCCATACGGGTTCTGACCATTCGCCACGCGGGTCGGTAGTGTGTACAAGGAAGTTGCCTTTGTCGGACACGTTGGTGGTAATCATGTAGAATGTACCGCTGTTGTAGCGGATGGTAGGTGCATAGATTCCTCCCCATGGGCCGGCGTCGTGAAGCGGCAGTTGTGAGGGGCGCGTCAGGCAGTGTCCGATTTGTTCCCAGTTGATGAGGTCTTTGCTGTGGAACAACGGTACGCCCGGGAAATATTGGAAACTACTGTTGACCAGATAAAAGTCATCTCCTGCGCGGCAGATACTCGGGTCGGGATGGAAACCGGGAATAACGGGATTTTGATAACCTTGCCGGTTTTGTGAAAAGCAGGACAGGCTGAGCGCCAGTCCTAAAAGTAACATCATCTTTCTCATAAATACATTGTATTTTAAATAGTTTATCAGATATATGAATCAGGGTAGTTGAAGGAAGTGTTTATATACAAAAATAAAGTATTCTTTCGGTTCAAGCAAGCCGGATGTGTCTGATGTCATTCAATGATAACTTTTGAACCCTATTCGGAAACAAATGATACCGTTGCAGATAACATGGCATCGGTGTGTTTTCCGCCTTTTCCGCTACTTTTGCTCTCACTGATTTAACCATTATTTTTAATACGTAAAGACATGATGAAGAATATCATTGAAAAATTCCAAATTTGCCTGGTGCTGTCGGCACTGCTTTTCTCTTCTTTCGTTGCCGCATGTTCCGGCAATGATGATACTGTGACTCCAGAAATAACGATTCCCGCGAACATTCTGACGGATGGAATGACTTTCTCCAAGACCGGAGGAACAAGTACGCTGAACATCAAGTCGAACGTTGCATTGGAAGTTACCAGCAGTGCACCGGAGTGGTGTAAGGTTACTGCCGAAAGTTCTGCTTCGAGTAGTATTTTGAAGTATACCGTTATGGCAGAAGCCAATACGGACACGAGTGACCGTGAAGCCAAGGTAACGGTGAAAGCCGGAGGCAGCGAAGTAGGGAGCTTCACAGTGAAACAAACGGCTGCGGACGGATTAATCATATCCAACTCTACCTCTTTCGACCTGCCAGCTGCGGGAGGAGATGTTTCTGTAGTGGTGGAAACCAATGGTGACGTACAAGCCGTTTCCGATGTTTCTTGGATAAAGGCAGTCAATACCCGTGCCATGGAAGACAAGATTTTCAAGTTTACCGTCTCTCCCAATCCTTTGGGAGCGCGCGAAGGCCATATTTCTTTTACTTTGGGTAGCCTGACGGAGACTGTGACCGTAAAGCAGGGTGCGGGCGAAACCGGGAATATGGAAAGCGATGCCAGGACACTTGCCGCCAAGATGTATGCAGGTATCAATATCGGCAACACGCTGGAAGCTTGTGATAACAAGAACAAGATAGCGAGCGAAACGTTATGGGGAAATCCTAAAGTGAGCGAGGCATATATCAAAGGGCTGAAGGCATTGGGATTTAATGCGGTGCGCATCCCTTGCGCGTGGGATTACTACATTGTGAATCCATCGACCTATGAGATAGATGCTGTATGGCTCGACCGGGTGAGCGAAGTGGTGGGTTACTGTGTAGCCAATGATATGTATGCCATTGTCAATATCCATTGGGATGGCGGTTGGCTCGAAGAGAGTATCACTCATGGTTACAGCAGCGAAGTGGATGCCAAGCAGAAAGCTATCTGGACACAGATTGCCAATAAACTGAATGCTTATGACGAGCACCTGCTCTTTGCCGGATGTAACGAACCCGGACAGCAAGACCAGGGGAACGTTGGAACATCGGCAATAGATGTTATCTTGAAATATGAACAGACCTTCATTGATGCCGTGCGTGCCACCGGAGGAAATAATGCGAGCCGTTGTCTGATTGTGCAAGGCCCTTATACCAATATTGACAAGACGGTGAATGATTACACGATGCCCAAGGATGAGGTACCCGACCGTCTGATGGTGGAAGTTCACTTCTATGATCCCTATCAGTTCACCATGATGAACCATGACGAAACCTGGAGCAATGTATTCCTTTATTGGGGTAAGGATAATCATGTATCCGGTTCCATTCATACTGCCACCGGTTACGAAGAAGATTATGTGAAGCAGCAATTCCAGAAGATGAAAACGGCCTATGCAGATAAGGGAATTCCTGTGATTGTAGGCGAGTATAGTGCCATGAAGCGGGCAAAAGAAGACAAGATAGAGGGGACTTCTGAACTTGCCTATCCTGATATTGACCAGGAGATGCATAACAAGAGCCGCTCCTATTGGAATGAGGTAGTCACCCGAGAGGCGAAAAACCACGGTTGTGTCCCCTTTTATTGGGAAACCGGCGGTGACATGAACCGTGGTACGGGTACGGCGAAGGAGGCTTATGCCATTGAGGGCATCATGAAGGGAGCCGCAGCCGGTCAATACCCTTACTGATTGAGTGGTGGATAGAATAAAAGACAGTTTTTAAAAGTATCATACAAATAGGTTTTATAGGTTACAAGGATTGTTGATATAGTTTTTTTGATTGGTTACGGAGAAGTATGTCCGCGAGGGATATGCTTCTCCTTCTTTAAAAATCCTTGTCTTTCCTTGCTTTTCTGTTCGTTTTTCACTTCATTTGCAACAAAAATAACTTCCCTTAGCTCTGATAGTATGAAAAGACTGCAACTACTGCTCTTGTGGGTTTGGATGGTATGTTTCTCTGCTGCTTCACATGACTACATGTTTAAACATTTGGAAGTGAAAGACGGACTTTCCAATAATCAGGTTAATGCTATTTATAAAGATTCAAACGGATTCATGTGGTTTGGTACAGCTTCGGGGCTGAACCGCTATGATGGTTACAATATAAAGATTTATCGCAGCCAGAAAGATGACGAGAAATCTCTTCCCGATAGTTATGTCGAGGATATACAAGAAGATGCGTCCGGTAATTTGTGGATACGTACGGGAAGTGGGTATGCCATTTACAACTCGGCTTCCGATGTTTTTGACCGTAATGTGGAAGCTTGGATGTGGAACGTCGGTCTGACCGGAAATCCTTCGCTTATCTATATTGATAAGGAAAAGACTTTCTGGATCTATATTAATGGTAAAGGTGTTTACAGCTATAGAGAAGGACAGAAAAATGCCGTGGCAGTAAAGGAGGCGGATGAACTGCTTGCGAAAGCCGAAGTGTCCGACATGAAAGAATGCGGCGAAGGAATCCTGTTGGTTTTGAGTAACGGTATCTTGGTTTGTATAGATGAGGAAAAGCAAAATATCAAGTGGACCAATCCGGACATTGCCGAAGATTGCAGGGAAGTAAAGAATGCTACCTTTGATTTGTTTGTCGACCATAGTGGGCGGGCGTGGATATTCAGTGTGGAGGGGATGTGGATTTATAGCCTTTCTCGGAAGGTTTGGGAACAGCGTTCTCCCCGAACGGACACCTACAATACCGTACGTGCAGTGGCACAGGATAAATACGGATGTATATGGGTAGGCAGGGATCAGGATGGCGTTGAATTGATAGAACCGGCGGGACGGAAAATCCGTCTGGCGAACGATCCTAATAACGGGCGTACTCTGTCCAACAATACAATAACGGCTCTTTATGAAGATGAGGCCGGTACGATGTGGGTGGGAACCTACAAGAAGGGTGTCTCTTTCTATAATGAAAGTGTCTTCAAATTCGGCATTGCCGATGTAGGCGACATCAATTGTGTGGAGGACGGAGGCGGTGATATCGTATGGGTGGGGACCAACGACCGCGGGTTGATTCGCTGGAATAGCGTGACGGATGAACGTATGTTTTTTTCGCATACGGCAGATCCCCGCTCTATCTCGAGTGATGTCATAGTCTGCCTTCTTCGGGACAGTAGCGGCAGAGTGTGGGCTGGTACTTTCTGGGGCGGACTGAATTGCTATGATGGAAACCGCTTTATCCATTACCGGTCCCGTAAGGGAGACAGTAACTCGCTGGTCTATGACAATGTATGGGCATTGGCAGAAGATGCGGACAAAAATATCTGGATCGGTACGTTGGGGGGAGGATTGCAATGCCTGAATCCTCAGACGGGGATATTTACCACCTATTCTACAGGTAATTCAAACCTTGTGTCGGACTATATCTCATCCCTCTGCATCAGCTGTGACAATAATCTGATTATCGGTACTTCGGCAGGGATGGCTTTCATGGACCTGAGGACCGGCGAGATTACAAATTTTGCAGGTACAAAATCGGGTAAGACCAGACTTTCCAACCAAAATATCAATCAAGTTTACGAAGATAGTCGCGGTTTGTTATGGATAGCCACGCGTGAAGGCTTGAATGTATATGACAGCAAACGGGATGAATTGTACGAAGTGCCTATCAAACCCGGTTTCTCCAAACTATTGATATTAGGTATTACGGAAGATGAAAACAAAAGTATATGGATCAGCACCGGAGGAGAACTGATAAACGTGGTGTTGTCCGTTGACAGCAAGACGGAGCAGCCCGTGTTCCGTTGCTATACCTATAATGACAAGGACGGGTTGCAGAGTTGTGACTTCAACCAGCGTTCCCTCAAACGACTGCATACGGGCGAGATTGTAGTGGGAGGACTGTATGGGCTGAATCGCTTCCAGCCGGGCAACATAAAGTATAACCGTACGTTGCCCAAGGTTATGTTTACCGGTTTCCAGTTGTTCAATGAAGACGTGAAGGTGGGCAAGGAGTATGCAGGACGTGTCATCTTGAAGGAAGCTTTGAATGAAATAGAAGAAGTTGTCTTGGCTTATAAGCAGAATGTGTTCACGGTGCTGTTCGCGTCGGACAATTTCGTGCTGCCCGAAAAGACACAGTATTTCTATAAATTGGAAGGGTTTAATGAGAACTGGCTGACGAGTATGTCCGATATGCATCGCGTTACCTATACCAATCTGGCTCCGGGGACTTACATTTTAAAAGTGAAGGCTACAAACAGTGACGGATATGCGGGTACTGAAGAGGCTTCGCTCAAGATTGTCATTCTTCCGCCTTTCTGGATGACTCCGTGGGCATATATCGTTTATGCTCTTCTGATAGTAGGAGTTGTTTCCTTTTCACTTTATGCCGTACAACGGAGGGAACGTAATAAGTTCAGAATCCGCCAGATAGAGGAAGATGCGAAGAAGAGGGAGGAGTTGAGCCAGATGAAATTCCGCTTTTTTACGAATGTCAGCCATGAGTTGCGTACGCCGCTTACGCTGATTATATCGCCGATGGAAAGTATGATGAAGGAGATTACGGACGAAAAACTGCATGGCAAGCTACAACTGATGTACCGCAATGCGCAGCGTTTGTTGAATCTGGTCAACCAGTTGCTCGATTTCCGTAAGAATGAGATGGCAGGATTGCATCTCACTTTGTCCGAGGGGGATATTGTGGCGTATGTGCGTAGCATCTGTGCTTCTTTCCTGATGCTTTCTGAAAAGAAACATGTGCATCTGACATTCTTTTCGGCCATGGAATCGCTGAATATGTCATTCGACGAGGATAAAATTGGTAAAGTTGTGATGAATCTTCTGTCCAATGCTTTCAAATTTACTCCGGACGGGGGACGTGTGGATGTGGCATTGGAAATGTCGAAAGAGATGTCCGGAAGATTGCTGATAAAGGTATCGGATACCGGTGTCGGTATCAGGGATGAAGACAAGGAGCGGATTTTTGAACGTTTCTATCAGGTGGAGCAGGAAGAACCGGAGCACCAGTCAACGGGTAGCGGTATTGGCTTGAGCCTGGTACGCGACTTTGTGACGCTGCATGAGGGTACGGTGCGCGTTGTCGACAATGTGGGTTCCGGTAGTGTGTTTCTGGTTGAGCTCCCGGTTAAACATGTACGTGTAAGTCCTCCCAAGCCTGCACCGCTTACAGAAGAGGTGGAAGAGCATGAGGAACTTTTGCCGGGTATGGAAGAGGAAGCGCTTTCGGTTGATTTGCTGGACGATATGGAGGATAATGAAGATGAAAAAGAAAAGCCGTTGGCCCTGATTGTGGATGATAATGAAGATTTGGTTGCCTTCATGAAAGATAGTCTGAGCTTGTATTTCCGTATACAGTCAGCTTCCAATGGTCGGGAAGCTTGGCAGAAAATATCGGAACTGATGCCGGATATTATTGTCAGCGACGTAATGATGCCCGAGATGGATGGGAATGAATTGTGCCGCTGGGTGAAGACCGATAAACGCACGAGTGACATTCCGATGATATTGCTCACTGCACGGCAGGCTGTGGAAGATAAAGTGGAGGGGTTGACCATCGGTGCGGATGATTATGTGACGAAACCTTTCAATGTGGAAATCCTTATTCTGCGTATGCGCAAGTTGATTGACCTGAGCAAGAAGCGCAAGGCAAAGTCGCTCATTGACCCCGAACCAAGTGAAATAGCCATTACTTCGTTGGATGAAAAGCTGGTGGAAAATGCCATCAAATATGTGGAGGCGAACATCGGTCGGTGTGACTTGTCCGTAGAAGAGTTGAGTCGGGGGTTGGGTATGAGCCGGGTACATCTTTACAAGAAACTCTTGCAGATAACCGGTAAGACACCTATTGAATTTATCCGTGTCATCCGTCTGAAAAGAGCGGCGCAGATGCTGCGCGAGAGTCAGCAAAATGTATCGGAGATAGCGTATCAGTTGGGCTTTAACAACCCCAAGTATTTCAGCAAATATTTCAAGGATGAATTCGGTGTTTTGCCCTCTGTTTATCAGGAAAGAGAGGGTAGATAACAAAAGATACCCCTTACGGAAACATATTGTCTTTTAGGGTAATCAAAAGCGCCCTTTTGTTTCAACATCGGGAGGACTCGTTTTTGAAGTAAACTTTCTATTTTTGCATTGGAGAAAATTCACTTTAAAAACAGTAATATGAAATTGAAAAACACTTCAGTTTATTTGCTTGCCGGATGGATGCTCGCCGCATGTTCCGGAGGCGGATTCCAAAAGACCGAGAACGGTGTTGTTGTGGAAGTCAAGCAGCAGCAACCGACGGATGTGCGTAAAGTAAGATTAGAAGTAATGGGCGAGAAGCTCATTCATGTATCGGCTACTCCTGAGAAGGAATTTTCAAAGGAGCAGAGTCTCATTGTGATCCCTCAACAGAATAAGACCGACTTTAAGGTCGAAGAGCAGGGCGATGAAGTGACTGTCAAGACATCGGAATTATGTGCCATTGTGTCCAAGACAACGGGTGAGGTACGCTTCACGGATGCCGACGGCAAGCAGATTCTGGCTGAAGACTCTGACGGGCGGACCTTTACTCCGGTGGAAGTGGAAGGTACGAAAGGATATACAGTACGTCAGGTATTCCAGTCGGCAGGCAATGATGAGGCTTTCTATGGCTTGGGCCAGCACCAGGCGGATGAGTTCAACTATAAAGGTAAGAATGAGGAACTGTTCCAGTACAATACAAAGGTGTCTGTACCCTTCATCGTGTCTAATAAAAACTACGGTGTGCTTTGGGACAGCTATTCGCTCTGCCGTTTCGGTGACCCGCGTGACTACTCACAACTGGGTGATGTCTTCAAACTTTATGATAAAGAGGGCAAGGAAGGTGCTTTGACCGGTACATATATTCCGGGCAAGAAAGACGTGGAAACCCTTGTACGTCGTGAGGATTCTCTTTATTTTGAACATCTGGACCGTGCCGCACATCTGAGTAAGGTGGTTAATTTGCCTGCGGAGTTCCCGTTCGGAGGGTCCGACGTAGTTTATGAGGGAGAAATAGAACCGGCAGAAAGCGGCTTGTTCCGCTTCATCCTTTACTATGCAGGCTACATGAAAGTATATATTGATAATGAATTGGTGGTTCCCGAACGTTGGCGTACGGCTTGGAATCCTAACAGTTATAAGTTTGCTGTTAATCTGGAAGCGGGCAAGCGCGTTCCGTTGAAGATAGAGTGGAAGCCTGATGCCGGTGTTTCTTACTGCGGTCTGCGGGTATTGAGTCCGGTGGCTGATGAAGAACAGAACAAACTCTCTTGGTGGGGTGAAATGCAGAATGAAATAGACTACTACTTCGTTTATGGTGATGATATGGACGATGTGATTAGCGGCTACCGTACATTGACAGGTAAATCCCAGATTATGCCGAAATGGGCGATGGGTTACTGGCAGAGCCGTGAGAAGTACAATACGCGTGAGGAGGTTCTCTCCACCTTGAAGGAATTCCGTGAACGTCAGATTCCTATCGACAATATCGTAATCGACTGGCTGCACTGGAAGCAGAATGCATGGGGAAGCCATGAGTTCGACCCTGAACGTTTCCCCGACCCGAAAGGAATGGTCGACTCCATCCACGCCATGAACGGACGTCTGATGATTTCCGTATGGCCCAAGTTCTATGCTACGACCGAACACTTCAAGGAATTTGACGAAAAAGGTTGGATGTATCAGCAGGCTATCAAAGACAGCATCAAAGACTGGGTCGGTCCTGGCTATCTGGGCTCTTTCTATGACGCATACGATGCCGATGCACGCAAGCTCTTCTGGAAGCAGATGCAAGACCACTACTATCCTCTGGGTGTTGACGCTTGGTGGATGGATGCCAGCGAACCGAACATACGCGACTGTACGGATTTGCAATACCGCAAGGACCTTTGCGGTCCGACAGCACTCGGCCCCTCTGCCAAGTTCTTCAATGCATACGCACTGATGAATGCAGAAGCTATCTATGACGGACAGCGCGGCGTGGAACCGGACAAGCGCGTCTTCTTGTTGACACGTTCCGGCTTTGCAGGATTGCAGCGCTATTCTACCGCCACCTGGAGTGGTGACATCGCTACCCGTTGGGAAGATATGAAAGCGCAAATCTCTGCCGGCTTGAACTTTGCTGTCAGCGGTATCCCTTATTGGACTATGGACATCGGTGGATTCTGTGTAGAGAACCGTTATGTGGCTGGTCAGATGGAATTCAACAAGACCGGACGTGAAAATGCCGATTATAAGGAATGGAGAGAGTTGAATGCCCGTTGGTATCAGTTCGGCGCTTTCTGCCCGTTGTTCCGTGCACACGGCCAGTATCCGTACCGTGAGGTTTGGAACATTGCTCCGGCAGGACATCCGTGCTACAACTCCATCGTTTACTATACGAAGTTGCGTTACAACATGATGCCGTATATCTATTCTTTGGCTGGTATGACTTACTTCAATGATTATACCATCATGCGTCCGCTCGTAATGGACTTCACAGCTGATGCAAATGTCAACAATATAGGTGACCAGTTTATGTTCGGTTCTGCCCTGATGGTGGCTCCGGTTTACGAATACGGTGCACGCAGCCGCGAGGTTTATTTCCCGGTAAGCTGCGGTTGGTATGATTTCTACTCCGGTAAGTATGTGAACGGTGGCCAGAAGTTGACAGTGGATGCTCCTTATGAACGTATTCCGCTCTACGTTTGCGAAGGTGCCATTGTACCTTATGGTCCGGATATGCAATACAGTGATGAAAAACCGGCTTCGGAAATCACTCTCTATGTTTATACGGGTAAGGACGGCGCGTTTACGCTCTATGAGGATGAAGGTGTGAACTATAACTACGAGAAGGGACAATATGCCACTATACCGTTTGCCTATAACGATGCTGAGGGTACACTGGTTATCGGCGACCGTACGGGTGACTTCCCCGGTATGCTGAAGGAACGTACTTTCAATGTGGTGAAGGTAAGCAAAGACCAGCCGCAACCGTTCGATTTGAAGGCGAAAGGCACAACGGTGAAGTATGACGGAAAAGCACAAACCGTAAAATTATAATCAGAATGATAGACGACGGTGCCAGGGAGAGAAATCTTCCCGGTACCGTTCTCGTCGTTCCTCGGTGCCGAACGATGCCTTCCCCGGTGCCAGGAACTTCCCTACTTCTGAATAGCTGTGAGAGAGGAATAGGCACTCGATAATCTTTTAGATATTTATTACTATGAATAAAATCATATTGTCTTTGGCCATCGGGCTGTCCCTGCTGGCCGGTTGCAATGCTCCTAAAGAGGTAGCTGGCGATGACCGTAGCTTGGATTTTACTGCCGACTGGGCCTTTCGCTTGGGAGACGATACGGCGGCAGCCCGCCCGGGTTATGATTAACCTGACTGGCGGGAAATCAAATT
>ERZ780032.586-NODE-586-length-13626-cov-3.052170_pt1 | contig 13626 bp, 6 predicted proteins | sample MGYA00511856_ERZ780032 | MGnify/ENA primary metagenome ERZ780032 (study PRJEB29588, sample SAMEA2147983) | human gut metagenome | biome: human gut; feature: human-associated habitat; material: faeces | place: Denmark | collected 2008/2010 ...
TAAATTAAACCTTTATTATAAAGCGTTACAAAAACTTCTTTTACAGCTTCAGAACAGCCTTCATCAAAAGTAAATCTTTCTCTTGAACGGTCAAAAGACGCACCTAAACGTCTAAACTGGTTCAGGATAGCTGACTTATGTTCATTTGCCCATTTCCAGGTACGTTTTAGAAACTCTTCTCTTCCTATATCGTGGCGGCTTAAACCTTCTTTTCTAAGTTCTTTTTCCACAACTGCCTGAGTTGCAATACCGGCATGGTCAGTTCCTGGAAGCCATAAAGCTTCGTAGCCGCTCATTCTGTGGTAGCGGGTTAAAATATCCTGCAAAGTTCCGTCCAACGCGTGTCCCATATGGAGAACACCTGTTACATTCGGAGGAGGAATGACTATGGTAAATGGAGGTTTGTTGGAATGAGCATCTGCTCTGAAATATCCGCCGTCTTCCCAAAATTTATACATCTTTTCTTCTGTTGATTTCGCATCATAAACAGTCGGCAAATCATCAATTTTAATCTTAGTTTCTGTCATAATAATCCCTCGCTCGTGTAAATATAATAATAGGATAACATAAAAATAAGTGGTATAATAAATCTATGAAAAAACTTTTTATTTTATTATTAATATTATTAACTGGTGCAGTTGTCACAGCAGAGGACTTTACACTTAAGGCTGGAGTATCTGTAAACGACATTCCAAAAGCGTTTTTTGGCAGCTGGAGAGTAACGGCAAAACTTGAAGATACAAACAGCTACGGCACTTTCAAACCGCAAAGCATAGATTTTTGGACTCTTTCGCGTGCAGGAGATAAAGTCACTTTGTCAAATCCTTTCAGCGGAGCGCACGCAGAAGTTTCACTAAAAACTGTTGAAGGAAACTTGATTGTGTTTTCTAAAAAAGCTCCATACGATAACAAAATGCTTACGGATACCATAACCCTCAGACTTTCTGATAATACTTTTTCGGGTATCAATACACTAAGCCTCGAATCTTTTTCTCTGGTTGATAACCATCTTATGAAAACAGAAACAGCACGTTATGTTATAAAAGGGGAAAAGATTTCCGGAGAAAGTATTTTAGGTAACTAAATCTTTACATTTGCTTCAAATAATTGTACAATAGACTAGTTATATAAGTATATGAGAGGATTTATATATGAAATTTCACATGCAAGTGTTAATTGCACTTGGGCTAGGCTTAAAGAGAAACTGGCATATTTTTGCCGGTCTTGTTCTGGGTGTTCTTGTCGGGATTTGGCTTCATAAGGAACCAAGTCCGGTTATTATGACAACTCTAACTTTTATCGGACAGGTATTTATAAGACTAATCCAAATGGTAGTTATTCCGCTTGTAATTTCGGCAATAGTAATCGGAATTACAAGTATAGGCGACAGCAAACAGCTCGGGAAACTGGGAACAAAAATGATTTTCTACTATACAATTATTACTGTCGCAGCAGTAACAATTGGTGCTGCACTTGCATTACTGCTTACACCCGGACTGGGCGCAGCACATTATATAAATATTGATACAGCTGCTGATATTCAGGCTCAGGTTGCAGCTACAATCGAAGCACAAAAAGGTAATCTGCTTAATATTTTCTTAGGATTTATTCCGAAAAACCCTCTTGCTTCAATAGCCAGCGGTGATATGGTTCCTATAATCGTTTTTGCTGTTATGTTTTCTATAGCACTGGCAAAAGTAGGCGATATTAACAGGCCGTTTGTAGGTTTCTTTGAGTCAATTTTCGCAGCTACAATGAAAATTACCGACTGGATTATGTGCTTCGCTGCACCCGGCGTATTCGCACTTACAGCTGTTGCTGTTTCATCTTTCGGCATAGATATATTTATGAGTATTTCAAAATATCTTGGTGTTCTTGCTCTCGGTTTTGCAATACAGTTCTTTATAGTATATCCAATCTTTTTAAAAATATTTTCTAAAGTTCCGGTATTAATGCTTTATGCAGCAATGGCTGAAGCAATGATGGTAGCTTTCGGCACTGCAAGTTCTTCTGCAACACTGCCTTTAACAATTGCATGTTGTGAAAAAAGAGGTATTTCACATAAAGTCTCAAGCTTTGTTCTTCCTCTTGGAGCAACGCTTAATATGGACGGAACTGCAATGCTTCAGGTAATTGCGGTAATTTTCTTAACACAGGCCTACGGCGTAGCACTCACTCCGTTCCTTGTTGTTCAAATTGCTCTGCTTGCAATTATCGCATCTTCAACCTGTGCAGGCATACCGGGAGCCGGTTTAATCACAATTGCACTCGTGCTGAATGGTATGGGCTTAAGCCCTGAACAGCTTGTTGCAGGGTTTGCGTTCTTATTTACTATCGAAAGAATTACAGATATGATGAGAACACTTCTCAACGTAACTTCTGATGCTGTTGTCGCGGCCGCAATCGCTGATAACGAAAATGAGATTAATTATGATCTGTTGAATAATCCTGAAGGTTACGGAGATATAATCAACTAGAAGTAAAAGTAGTAAATGCGGTTTGGAAAATTTCCAAACCGCATTTTTTATGAACCCCAAAATGAGCTGTATTGATTTTGCATTTGCCCGATTAACATATCCATTGAATTAAATTTATTTTCTAATCTTGCCTTGTATTTTTCAATAGCAGTATTTTCAGCAGCGATTTTCTTATCAATTCGTTTTGCTTTATTTTGAAGACTATTGGCAGTTGAGTCAAAATAACCGGAAACACTTCTAAGTGCATCTTCTAAAAGTTCTTCAACTTTTGTAAATATACCGGTATTATCAGTACCGCCGATAATCAAAGCTTTAACAGCATCCTCATCAGCCTTAAGAGCATCAAAGAATTTATCTTTATCAAAAGTTAGTTTTGTAATATTGCTGGTACTTATACTTCCTGCTGACGCCTTATCAGTTGTAATACCAATCTGGTTTAGGTTTCTAAAGACAGCCGCACCTGCATCAGAACTTGTCATAATACTTCTCAGCCGATTTCTAATAAGTTTAAGCATTGATTCACTGTGCAGAGAACCGTCTACCGCAAGCTCTTTATCAACGTTTGTCATAAGTTCATTGTATGAATCAACTACATCAGAAATTGCGGATGCAAGAGATTCCTTATCCCTTTCTACAGTCAGAGTTACAGCCGAACCTTCAGTCAGCCCTTTTAAATCTATAGTAACACCTTTAATTCTTGATATATCACTTCCGATTGTGTTAGAAGTAGCGGTGAATAAAGTTCCGTTAATTCTAAACTCTGCATTAGAGCCAAGTGTTTGTGAATCTACTTTAAGCTTGGTAGATTTAAGCGTTCCGTCAGCATTCCATTCTGATTGTGTAAACCCGAGAATATCAGTAAAATTACTTGTTCCAGCTTCTATATTAATAAGAGCAGCACCGGTGGTTCTTGATTTTATTACAAGCTGAGCATTAATGCTATCCCAGTATGCAGTGGCATTAGAATCTTCGCTTGAATTAATCATAGAGATTATGTCTGAAATTGTTGTATTTTCATCGATTGTAAATTTCTGATCACCAACAAAGAAAGTACCTGCAGTAACATCGCCTTTTTTGAACAGTCCAGCTTCTGTGACTTTTGAATCTGCATTTACGCAATAAAGCTGTCTTGCACTTGTAACACGTGTTTTGTCATCTTTATCTTTTTTAAGTCCCGTAATTGCAAGGAAGTTAGAAGTATCAGTTGTAGAGCCAAAATCGAGTTCAGCATTCTTATCAGAAGATTTAAGCACAAGATATCCATCCTCAAAGCTCAAATCAACATCAGAGAATTTAGCGGAGATTTGTGCTCTCAAATCACTGAAAGTTTGATCTTCATTTACATTAATAGTAGCTTTCACCCCGTTTTTGTAAATAGAAATAGTTCCGCTTGAAATATTCAGAAGCCCGAGTTTTGTGTCTAAATTTGCATAAGAAGCAGCAGAACCGGTATGTTCTTCTATAATCGTTTCTGTTTCTACGATAGCCGAATCGCTTGCTGTAAAATCATCAAGAGAAGCAGTTTTCGTAAGCTTTATAGCTGCATTAGGATTAACCAGTGCAGAAGTTGATGCGACAGTGTTAATAGAAAGATTGTTTGCACTGCTTATGTATAAACGTCCGCCGATGAGTGCAGCCTCAGCACCTGCCTCCTGTAATTTATCAATCAGAGTTCCGAAAGTATCATTTTCAGTAATAGTAATATTTCTTGACTCTCCGTTAACCTCAAGAGCAAGTATTCCGGCATTTTTTAAAGTTGTATTACCCCACGGGGTATCAAACTCGCTGAGTAGAGTGTCTTCTGTTGCTGTTGTGCGTGTTGTTACAGTGCTGTAAATCTGCAAATTGCCATTGTAATTGTAAGTTGTTGTCTTATTTGCAGAAGGGAATAAAACATCAACAACATTTGAAGCATTATTTATAGATGCGGATTTTGCAACATAAGCATTACCGTTTCCTGTAAGTCTAACGGTTGAAGTATTTCCGTTATTAACAATACTTGCCTGTATACCAAACTGCGCCAGTGTATCAAGCAAAGACCCGACCGTTTCATCAGAAGAAATTAGTGCAGTATACTTAACACCGTTGTTCCAGATATTGTACTCGCCGGTTGTAACGCCCAAATCAGAAAGCGCAGTATCTCTTGTTACAGCAGAAGTCACAGTTACCTTTCCAAGTACATTATTTGTCGGAGCAGTATTTGCATAGGTTTTAATTGTCGTAATAGTATATGTAGAACCGCTTCCGCCGGATGCACTAATAGCAAGTGCGTTTTTAATACCATTTGAAAAACTCGTTATGTAAGCGTTTTCTGATTCATTAATATAAATTTTTCCGCCTCTTACAGACGCATTTATTCCGTAATCAGCAAGTGCTTCAATAATGTCGCCTACTGTATCTGAGCGTGTCACAGCAATAGAGAAATTCTTCCCGTTATAGCTTCCTTTAATATATTCGTTATCGGAATTCATGCCAATTTCGGAGAATTTTGTTTCTTCACTCATTTGGACTGTTGAAGTTACGTGAATTGTAGTTTGGCTGGCAATGGTATTGGTAGTAACTGTTGTATGAGTTGTCACAGTGTAAGAAGAGCCATTACCCATAGACGCAGTAATACCAAGAGCATTTTTTACAGCCGAAGAAATATTTGTGATATATGCATTTTCGGAATCATTAATATAAATTCTTCCGCCTCTTACCGTTGCAGTAATTCCGTAATCACCTAGTGCCGAGGCAATATCTCCGACCGTATCAGCTGATGTAATCGTCAGTGTAAAGGCTTTGCCATTGTATACACCGGAAATAGTTTCGTTATCAGAAGTCATGCCCAACTGCGAGAAAGTTGTTTCAGCAGTCATAGCAACAGAAGATGTAACAGGAAGGGTTTGAGTTTCTACAATTGTTTCGGTTTTAGTTGTAATATTCGTAGTAACAATTGAACCGTCTGTCCCCGAAGCCGTATATGTGGTGCTAAAAAGAACTTTATAAGGAGCTCTTACATCAACAATATCCTGTTTTGTATTGTAGTTGTAAGGCATGGAGGAAAGGTTAGAACCATTGAACACATATTTTCCAGAAGTATTTTTGTAGAAAGAACTATATTTGAGAGATGTAAGAACACTACTATCGTGCATATCTATGAAAAATCCATTTACAACGGTTCCATCTTTAGTTAAAGTGCCTGTAGCATAGCTGCTCTTAATAGCCAAAAGCTCGTCTCCAATAAACAATCCAACATTACCGATTTTTGCAGTAACGTTTCCTGTTGTGTAGCAGTAAGCAATTGTTGCACCGGAATAGATAGAACCCATTAATCCACCGGTAGCGGTGACAACATGAGTACCATTTCCTATTACATTAATATCTGAATAGCAAGATGTCATTTTTTCACCGACACCAACAAGGCCTCCTGTGTTAAAACATCCTGTTACACTTCCACTACCTGTTACATAACAATTCGTTACATTAGTACAATTACCTGCAATTGCACCGGTGTTTCCGTTGGAATTTGTATTGTTAACAATAACATTTCTGAGCCCCAGATTTTTTACTTCAGTAATCATCCCGAACAAACCCGCATTTTCATAAGAGCCTTTGATACTTAAATTAGAAATTTCGTACCCGTTTCCATCAAAAGTTGCATTGAGACGGGAAGAATTTGAATATGCAATAGGAGTCCAAGACTGATTCATCAGGTTTATGTTATCACCAAGAACAAAATAATAATTTCCGGTCAAAAATCCAAAGTTAGACCAGTTTTGGAGTAATTTCAAATCCTCTGTTGTACGTATTGCGTACGTTCCGCTCTCTAGAGCTCCATTTAGGGCTTTTATATCACTGAGAGAAGTCATGTTTACAGTATCAATACGAGTTATTGCATTCATGAACTCGCCGGAAATTGTTGTATATTTATATTGGATTTCACTGCTCGTGCTTGTGATAGTTGCAGTTGATTTTATTGTTTCTGTTTTTACATCAATAGCTGTCGAGGTTTCAAACACTGTGCTTGTATTTACGTCAATTGAAACTATTTTGATAATTTCAGTATTAGCTTCTGATTTAGAAGATGAACCTACGCCAGAAAGATTTGCATATGAATTAACAAATGGCGTATCAGTACCGCAAGTATTAACATTTTCAAAAGTTCCGGTGTTATTTCCGATAATATTTTTACCAACCATGTTAAAGTTGGCGTTATAAGCCCCTCCAGTAACTTTGGTGCTTGTAACACCGCTTGAGCCGATAAAAATACCTGTTATATCAGGTGAATATCCCAAAACGTATGAATTGACTATACTACTACTACTACTACTACTACTACTAGCGATTATACCACCAGTTATACTACCTGCGCCTCCACTAATTGTACCAGATGTGTAGCAAGAAGTTATTGTTGCATATCCATAATAAGTATACCCTATAATCCCGCCAGAATATTTACTACCGTAGATATCCCCGGTTGCATAACTTTTTTGAATATCATATTGTCCATTGTATGCATAAGCTATAATTCCGCCGGCGTAACCATTTGCGCCGTTTGCGGAGATTGCGCCGCTACTACTACTACTACTACTACTACTACTACTAGCAATTATACCACCGGTGTATACTTCGTAACCAGATGTGGTTGATATATTTATTGAAGCATTTGTTGTACAATTTAAAATGCTTACGGTTCTTGAATTCTCAACTGTAACCAGACCGACAATACCTCCAGCTGTAATATAAGTTGCATTAGAAGTATTATTTTTTATCAAACCTCCTGACTGAGTATTCGATATCATTAAATTTGAGTTATATGCACTTCCGAGAATACCGCCCATCGTATTATTACCAGCTAAAGTTACATTTGTAAAGCTTGATTTTATTGTTATGCTGCTGCTATAAACACTTCCGACAAGGCCGCCAGTATACTTACCACCAGTGATGCTGCCCTTTGCGTATGAGTTTTCTATTGTAGAGTAATCTCCCATTACACCTGCAAGTGTACCTATAACGCTCATAGTGTTATTTGCAGTCAAAGAAACGTCAGCGTGAGAAGCTTTCACAATTGAACGTTGAGCCATATAACCAACTAACCCGCCGGTTGCAGAATAAGCTATTGTATTGTATGCATCAGCATAATCATTTGTTCTTGTCACACTGCCTGTTACATAACAGTTATTAAGCGTTATATTATCACCCAGATATCCGGCAAGTCCACCGACATAATCAGCTCTGGAGCTTATATTGACATTTGAAACTCCCAGATTTTTAACCTCGCCATACAAATACCCGAATAAACCGACTGCATAACCATCAGTAGGTCCATTCTGGATTTCATTTCCAACATAAGAGGAAGATGTAAGCTTAAGGTTTTGAATTTCATATCCGTTTCCATTAAATACACCTTGAAAACGGGAATTGTAACTATTACCTATTGGAGTCCAGTTTTCTACCCCGCTCAAATCTATATCGGCACCTAATATAAAAGTGTTTGCAGAAGTAACCTTACCGTTGTTAGTCAATTCTGCAAGTTTTTGCAAATCCGCCGCGGAATTTATTGCATACGTGCCGGCAGATAAATTATTATTGCCAACATTTACTGAAGACAAAGCCTGATAAGCAGAAACATCAATTCTTGTTATGCCGTTTACAAACGCACGCGTTCCAAGAGATTGAGTAACTGTTGTTGTAGTAGTCGTTGTTACCGTACCGATTGTTGTTACAACTGTTGTTGTAGAAAGTGCATTAATTGTTGAATACAGAACAGTTGTTTCAATTATTTTGCCGTCACTGCCGCCGCTTGTAAGCGTTGTAAGAGTTGTTGTCGTAATTACAGTTTCGTATGTTACAATTGTTTCCTCCAGCCTTACTGTGCTGTAATCAATTGTTGTATCAGAAGTCATCCCCATGCCGGATGTGCTTGTTGAAGTCGTTGTAGTCGTTGTTGTTGTATAATCCGTTGTTGTTTCGTCTTTTACAGTATCATAGCTTACCGAACCGCCGGAAGATACTCCGCTTCCAGACGTCGTTGTTATTGTTGTTGTAACAACTCCTACACCGAGTTTGTCCATTAATCCGCCGGTTAAATAATTTCCATCTGCAGAACTAAAAGAAATTACACCATCTTCAAGGCGTCCTTTAATACCATAGTCCTCAAGACGGTCAAAGAACCCTTCAAAAGTTGTGCTATCACTAATTGTTACACTGCCGAGCTGCACTCCCGTTTTATCATATACATTTACAACTCCGCTGCTGCCTGAAATAAACTCGGTAATCTTATCGTTCAAACCTGCTGTTTTGACTTCTGTATAACTCAAGCCGCCGCTTGTCTGAGTATTCTGATTAACCTTTGTTTCAAGCCCTAAGGCTGAAATAATATTTGTCGTACCTTCGTCAGTAATCTCTGCATCCACAATTGACAGCACCCCGTTATTAAAAGATGCATCAATATTCACACTCTTCATTGCATCAACAAATTCTTGTATAGTGGTTTTATCAGTTACCTGGAAGGAGTATTCTGCCCCATTAGCCTCCATTGTTAATGTACCGGCTTCAACCCCGAGCATCCTTAATTTTGTGCTTCCGGTGGCTGTCGTTACAAGGGTATCTGTGTCCGATGTTTCAAGCTTTCCGCTGCCATAACCGCCGACACTGTCACTCAGATGAAAAGCATCTACTATTCCGGTATTACTTATGCTGTCATCTATATCACTTGCATCAATATTAGCACTGAAAATACCTGTCTTTTCGTTATAATTAGCATCTACACCGACAGCCTGTAATTTATCTATTAAAGATTTTATCGTATCTTCTTCTGTTATGGAAATTTTATATTGATTTCCATTAGAAGTAACTCCTATTTGTCCTGTTTTTACCCCAATATCAGAAAGCTTAGTACCAAGAGTCGCTGTTGCGGTTTCTATCACGGTTGTCGTAAAATTCTGGTTGCTTGCAGCCTCGGTGCTTGATGCAAGCTTGTCAACCTGTATATTGTAAGTTGCCTCCTCTGCTTCTGTTGTTGCAGTGCCGGTCACAACATTTATATCCGAACTCGTCGCAAGATTCTGGGCAAATAAGTCCATTGAAGCGATACCAAATTTTGCATCAGTGACTTTCTCTATCGTAGAACGGAATGATGTAAAGAAACTTTTTATATTGCTCAAAACATCTTGAATAGACACAACAGATTCTTTTTCTTCTTCAAGCTTAGTAACTTTCGCCTGACGCAATGCGACAAGTGATTCTACCCAGGATGATGTGTCTATGCCGGATGATAGTCCGCTGAATGATATACTCATTATTTGATACCTTTTTGATTTTGCTCCCTCAAAGTAAGAGGATTTGGGGTGACTTTTTAAGAAAAAGGTAATGGCTATAAGCGCAGCCAATTACCTACTCCAAACTAAAAGTAACGTATTAGAATGTTTTCGTCGTCGTTTAGAGATTTTATATCTGGTTGCGAAAATACGCAGCTATGCTTTTATTTCCCGTTCGACTAATCCTTTTTTCAAAAAATTAATCTACGTTGGGATAACATTTTGTGTAAAATGTTATGTAAAATTTTGTGTAAAATCTCTCATAGCAAAGTTTACATTTTTTTAATAAAAAATTTTATAGGGGTTCACAAGATATAAAAGGTATGCTATAATTTAATTGGTAACGAATCATAATATAACATTTTACACAAAATGTTATGTTTATAGTTTTTTTAATGTTTTTACCCGTGTTTCTTCCTCAAAAATTTTATAGTATAATAAAAAAGAATTTAGGAGGAAGGCTGCAATGAATACACTTGAAAAGAAAAATATTGACTGGGCTAATCTTGGTTTCGGATATATGAAAACAGATTATCGTTTTGTCGCTAATTTTAAAGACGGCAAATGGGACGAGGGCACAATTACAACAGATGAAAATATTACAATGAACGAATGTGCTTGCGTTTTACAATACGCTCAGACTTGTTTTGAGGGGATGAAAGCATATAGAACAGAAAACGGAAAAGTTGTCTGCTTCCGTCCTGATTTGAATGCAAAAAGAATGGCTGACACCTGCAGATATTTAGAAATGGCTGTTTTTCCAGAAGACAGATTTGTTGACGCGGTTGTTGAAACAGTTAAAAAGAATATTGATTACGTTCCTCCATACGGTTCCGGAGCATCTTTATACATAAGACCTTACATGTTCGGAATTAATCCTGTAATGGGTGTTAAACCTGCTGATGAATTCCAATTCAGAATTTTTACATCGCCGGTAGGACCTTATTTTAAAGGCGGGGCAAAACCTATTACGCTTAGAGTACCTGACTTTGACAGGGCTGCTCCTCACGGAACAGGGCATATCAAAGCCGGTTTAAACTATGCAATGAGCCTTCATGCTATCGTTGATGCTCATAAACAGGGGTACAACGAAAACATGTATCTTGATTCTGCGACAAGAACAAAAGTCGAAGAGACTGGCGGAGCTAACATTATTTTTGTTACTAAAGACAATACAGTCGTAACTCCTAAATCTTCTACTATTCTGCCGTCTATTACAAGACGTTCATTAATGTATGTTGCAGAACATTATCTTGGATTGAAAGCAGAAGAAAGAGAAATTCCATTTAGTGAAGTAAAAGATTTTGCAGAATGCGCTTTATGCGGAACTGCTGCAGTACTTTCTCCTGTTGGAAAAGTTGTCGACCACGGAAAGGAAATCCTATTCCCGTCTGGTATGGATAAAATGGGCCCGATTACACAAAAATTGTATGATACTCTCACTGGAATACAAATGGGGCGTATTGAAGCTCCTGAAGGATGGATTAAAGAAATAGCTTAGTCTGCTTTAAAATCATTCTTTGCTTCGCCAAGATTATAGGTATTATAAATATTTGAATATAACTTTGCAGCGGCTTCGGCTTTACTTTTCTGTGTATATGCAAGAACTGCATTAAATCCGTTTTTATTTATTGTTCCATCAATATTTGCCGGATTAGGAGTACTTGATTTGCTAAGCATATCTGCTGCAAGGATACTTGTGCTGTATTCTGCGATATCAATTTTTCCATCTTTATTAATATCAAGAGCTCTGGATGTAAAATTCTCGTCCGGTGCAAATCTATGATCCATCTCCTCTACGCTCATTTCTTTTGTTTGCCCCATTTCTTCATAAGCTGCACCCAGAACAGCTTTTTTATCGACCTGACCTTTAGGCATTACCGGCATATAACGGTATTCAAACTCCAGCGGCGGAAGTGCTTTCAAATACTCATCGTTTTCTCTCAAAAATCTTTCCAGTTTATCAGCATTTTTTTCTGCTGCATCCGGATTAAGCCCGAAATCCAGAATAGGTGCAGGTGTCATTTTATCTGTAACAATAGGATGTTCTACATATGTATAATAGTTCTCAACAGCGTTGCGTCCATATCTAACCGATGGATCTGATACTTTACTTTCGTATTTACCCCCATCGTATTTACCCCTTGAACCATCAATCTTAGCAACTCCGTTATTCACTTCAAACATAAAATACCTCCACACTATACTTATATAAAAACTCTAAAATAATAAAAATTGCTTTTTGCGTTACAAAATGTAACAACAAACATTTCCTAATTCATACTTGTAGTAAAATAAAGAAAACAGGAGGTTTAATGGCAGAATATGTTTTTATGAACGGGGAATATGTAGAGGCTGATAAAGCGGTAATACCTGTCAGGACACATGCTTTTCTCTACGGGACCTCTGTTTTTGAAGGGATAAGAGCTTACTATAATAAAGATGAAAACCAGCTGTATGCTTTCAGGGTTAAAGAACATTACGAAAGACTTCTCAGAAGTGCAAAAGTTATGTGGATGAAAAGTCCGTACACATTAGAAGAGTATGCACAAATTACAAGAGATTTACTCCGAAAAAATGCTTATCAAACCGATGTTTACATACGCCCAACGCTTTATAAATCTTCTCAAAAGGTCGGCCCGACACTGACTGACAACGAAGACTCGTTTTTAATCTTCACAACTCCATTCGGAGATTATTTTGATGGTGCGTTAAAACTTTGCGTTTCTAGCTGGAGAAGAACTTCTGATAATGCGATACCTCCAAGAGCAAAAGTAAGCGGAGCTTATGCTAACTCTGCGCTTATTAAAACTGATGCACACGAAGCCGGCTTTGATGATGCTGTTGTTCTCTCTGAGTCAGGTCAGGTTACAGAAGGCTCTGCTATGAACATATTTCTTGTAATGAACGGCACTCTTGTTACATCAAGCACTACAGATGATATTCTCGTCGGAGTTACAAGGAATACTGTAATAGAACTTGCAAGAGAACTCGGAATTCCTGTTAAAGAAAGACCTATTGACAGAACTGAACTTTACGCGGCTGATGAAGTTTTCTGCTGCGGCACTGGAGCCCAGATTGTTCCTGTTGAAAGCATTGACCACAGGGAAGTAAGTAATGAAAAGGTTGGCGCAATTACAAAACAGATTCAATCTCTTTACTTTGATGTAGTGAGAGGTAAAGTCGAAAAGTATAAAGAATGGTGCATGCCGGTTTATGATTAGTTTTTTCGGAAAATGTGTAAATAATTTATATAAGAGTATTTGCTATCTTGTAACAGGACGGTCAAGAGTAAGCCATGTACTCGCTCAGGCAGCTGCTATAAGTTATGATTCACTGCTTATATCCCTTGTAATTGCATTTGTTTCTGCAGCAGTTATAGCAATTCAGGTTTCCAAGCAATTTTTAATGTCCGGTGCTGAAGCATATGTCGGAGGCTCTATTGCAGTTGTTATGATAAGAGAAATTGCGCCGGGGTTCGTTGCTCTTGCAATCGGCGCCAGAGCGGGAACTGCAATTTCTGCGGAAATTGCAAATATGCAGGTTACATCACAGGTAGACGCCATAAAAACATTGAAGGTAGACCCTGTCGGATACTATTTTGCGCCAAGAATACTTGCAGCTGCTATTACTGTCCCAATGGTTGTGCTTATTGCAGAATTAGTCGGAATTACCGGCGGGCTCCTAGTTTCAAACGCAACAATTCATCTTCATCCTGCAAGGTATATAAACTCGGTCTGGTTATGGCTGAGTGCCAGAGATATTTATATAAGTCTGCTAAAGGGATTCGTTTTTGGAGTGCTAATTGCACTTGTCTGCGCAACACAAGGGTATGAAACAAAAGGCGG
>ERZ780032.598-NODE-598-length-13495-cov-3.964360_pt1 | contig 13495 bp, 13 predicted proteins | sample MGYA00511856_ERZ780032 | MGnify/ENA primary metagenome ERZ780032 (study PRJEB29588, sample SAMEA2147983) | human gut metagenome | biome: human gut; feature: human-associated habitat; material: faeces | place: Denmark | collected 2008/2010 ...
CGCTGCCTAAAACCAAGTTAGTATCTATAAACTGAAGGCGACCTAACGTAGTATTATCTCGTTTAAATGACAAATGAACAGGCAAGGAACTGCTTGAGGTTAAAATTAAACGAGCAGCATCATCCGTTTCTAGTTTATTGGGCTGACCGATCATGGCGATCTGGCTTTCACCTGCACCAAAATAGGCGTCGGATAAATTCTCGGGAGAATAACGCCAAGGGGACGAACTGTCTGCCTTACTTCGTGTTGTCATTACGGGCGCCATAGCTGCCAAAATGATGCTCATTATAAGCATGACGACCATCATTTCTGCTAATGTAAACGCAGAAACATACCTTTGCGGCAGTTTACAAAATTTCCTCATAAATTACCCTTTCTCAATACAGAAAACTGACTATTTTATTAAAATAGCGACTGTATTTTTTATATTTTATTCTTTCATTCCTTGTAATACCATTATAACCCTTTTTTTGAATTTTGCAACATATATATTTACATTACATGTCCCCCATAATCAAATAGCCCGACCGAATAACCGCTTACGGTAATGTTTATAAAGAAGAATAAAGTACATAATCTAGTATTAGTTTGTTTTTTAAAAATATTTTTGGGGTTTTTAGTAAAAAGCCCATAACACAAGGAGGTAAAAATGACTATTAAAAAACTTACTGTGGCAGCTGCAATTGCCGTTGGAATAGCAACGTGTTCCTTGAATCAAGCAATGGCGGCTTGTCCCTGCGAAGTACCGGAAACTCCGGCACCTTGCGCTGAACCGTTACCTGTGGTAACAGGGCCTGCATGTCCGTGTGAAACTGCAAAACCAAACACTTGTACAAAGTGTAAAAAAGCATTACCTGACTGTGACTGTCAGAAACCGGATCCGTGCGAAGACCCTTGCAAAGATCCGTGTGACCCTTGCGAAACACAGAAAAAATCAGATTGCGGCTGTCCTGATGAAATAAGCTGCGACCAGCCTGCAGAACCTGCATGTGCTATCTGCCCTCAAACAGGTAAACCTGACAGAAAAGATATGAAACAAGTTTACGGCTATCCGAATGCAATTTACGGTACAAACAACTATGTAGGCCAGCCTGCAAACTCTATCTTTTCAACAGACACACCCTTAGCAGGAACACCGAGAACTTTGTCTTCAACAGTTAATGGTACAACTGTAGCATCTCAAGGTCAGGTTACCGGTGCAGCTACCCAGATGCCTTGCCTGAACGAAGCACCGACAAGACATAACGGTATTCCTATTGACAGAAATGACAGACTAATGGACGGCAACAATTGCCCGATTGACTTCCAGTCAACAAACTCAATTGATGCAGTAAGGAAATCTTTCGTTCCTTACGAAATTCCTAACCAAATTATGCAGACAACAGGTGCTGCAGCAAACCTCGGCGGATGTCAATTTCCCGATGTCCCAAACGGCTTCTGGGCAGCATGCGACATCGATAAATTAGCTATTAATGACGTAGTAGTAGGTTATCCTGACGGTTATTTCAAACCTAACAGAAATATTTCACGTGCAGAATTCGCTACAATGTTAGTTAAAGGCTTTAACCTTGACCAGTGCGACATGCCCCGTGAAGGATTATTCAAAGACGTTCCGAAAAGCAACTGGGCTAATGCAGCAATTGCAAAAGCAGTTGATGAAGATCTGTTAAAAGGATATCCTGACGGAAACTTCAAGCCTAACCATCCTGTAACAAGGGTTGAAGCTTTAACAACAATTGCTAAAGGTATGACTTGCGATATCGACGAATGCAAAGCGGACGAAATCTTAAGCAAATATGCAGACGGCTGCTCAATTCCTAACTGGGCAAAAATACCTGTTGCAAAATCACTTGAAAGCGGTGCTTTAAAAGATATGCCTAATCCGAACATGATTATGCCTAATAAAGAAGCATCCCGTGCAGAAGTTGCATCAATGATGCAAACGGTTCGTGTGGCATTGGGTTACGATACAAACCCGAAAACAGCGAACAACATCTGCCCTGCTTGCCCTGTTAACAAAAACGCTTTTGTAGAACAGGAAGAAATCGTTAAAATTCCTACATTAAAAGTAAAAATGATTGACCAGTTAACAGCAAAATCCTCTCACGTAGGCCAGTACTTCAGAGCAAACACTCTTGAAGACGTAACAATTAACGGTGTAACTTATCCCTGCGGTTCTACAGTAACAGGTCAGGTTGTAGAAGTTATCAGACCTTCAGGCTGTGATAAAGGTGCTTTAAAATTGTCTTTCACCGAAATCAAAAGCGGTAAATGCAAAACAAAATTACCTAAACAAATCTTGCAGGCACAGGTTAATAAATCAAAACAGGTTAACCCTGTAGCAAGATTGGTAGAAGCACCGTTTACACTTGCCGGTTCATTAATCGGTGTAACAGGCAGAACAGTCGGCGGTATCATCACAAACGTCGGTAACGCCGCAGAAAACGTATCTAACGATGCAGGTTACATGTTAGGCCACGCATTCCAGGGACAATTCGGTGCTGCTGCACGTAACCTCGGCGACGGCTTATGGGAAACTGTTAAAGCTCCTGTAGATGTTACAAGAACTGCATTATCAGGTACAATGGGCTTATTCCAAACTACAGGCGACGAATTTGCTTACCTTGTTGACCCGCGCGGATATAAGATATCTGCTGTAAATCCAAGAGAACACATTACTATTGCGTTTGGCTGCAGCGAGTAAAATCAAAATCAGCCGAACACCATTAAAACAAACAGTAATTAATTTGTTCGAAGCCTGAGAAAACCGGTATCTTAAAAATAAGATACCGGTTTTCTGTATTACAGTTTTATGAAACCTTCATCGTAAGCTTTAATCAGACAAGAAGTAAGATTATCTGCTTCAAATTTCTTTAATAAAGCATTTACAAGTTTTCTGCAGCTTGAATATGAAATATTTAATTCATCTGCAATATTTTTTCTATTGTAGCTTTTTGCAAACAGTTGAAGCATTTTATGTTCCTGCTCGGTCAATAACTCTTTATTCATTTTTAACTCCTATTCTAAATAAACGTCTTACAATACTTTCATAATTTTTATCATAATTTTTTGCTGCTCTTCACTTAAATTAACAAATTCTTCCGATAACTGTTGAACCATAGAATTTATCTCTTTTCCCGAAACATTTTCAAATTTAAAAAATTCAGCAGGAGAAACTTCTAAAATCTCAGCAAGTTTGAAAAGAATATTGGAAGAAGGAAAACTATATCCTGTTTCTATACCTGAAATTGTTTGCGCAGAACAATCACACTTTTCCGCCAATTGTTCCTGGGTCAAATTGGTTAAAAGTCTAAACATTTTAACCCTTTTACCAAATTTTTTCATAAACTCTTTTTTAGAGCGTAACCACATATTCTAAGTTTATAAAATTAATAACAAATTTCAATCAAATCATATCGTACATAGTACGATATATTCGTAGTTATCAAAATTCAGCACATATTTACGCTCTTTTCAGTTTCTTCATCAAAAGAAGCAGAGGGATTACCGCAAAGCACAAAGCACCGAATATTCTAAATGAATCTATAAATGCCCATAAAGTTGATTGCTTTATAAGCTGTCCGTAATACGAATATTGTGCCATATACTGCGCAACCGAATGTTCGGCATAACCTGCAAGAGCAGCCGCTGTCGATTGTACTCTTTCTATAAAAGCAGGATTTAACTCGCTTGTCTTGCCGACCATCATATACTGGTGAACCTGTGCAAATCTTGTCAGCATTGTTGCTACAAGTGATGTCCCGATTGCACTTCCGATATTTTTCAAAAGGTTTTGAATACCTGTTGCGTTTGTCATCTGCTCGTTTCTCAATGTATCAACTGATAAATTCATAATCGGAACCATAGAAAGCCCCATACCGATACCCATTACAAAGTTAGGAATTGCAATATTCATATTTGAAATCTGTAAGTTTAATGAACCGAATATCAATGTTGAGCCGCCCAGTAAACTTAAACCTACAGCAACAAGAATTCTGTTATCAATTCTATTTGACAATGTTGCAGTCATAAGCATCGCTGTCATACTGCCTAAGCCTCTCGGCATCATTGTTGCACCGCTTAAAAATGCCGTATATCCGAGCATGCTCTGCAAAAATTGTGGAAGAATTGCAAGAGAGGCATACAAAACTGCTTGAATTACAACGGAAATTATAGTTCCGGCAGAAAAATTTTTATCCTTAAAAACAGACAGGTCAATTAAAGACTCTTTATTGGTTAACTGTGAATGAAAAAACAAAACACATGCAATAACTGACACAGCAAAAGTCCAGCATATCCATGCCGCATTAAACCAATCCGCATTATTTCCCTTATCAAGAACGGTCTGTAAAGTTACAAGCCATATAGTAAGATAGAAAAAACCTTTTTTATCAATTTTTACATTCTTTTGTTTTCTGGCATACGGAGGATCTTCGACAAGTTTTTGCGAAAGAATTGCAGCAGCGCATCCAAAAGGAACGTTTATATAAAAAATCCACGGCCAGGTCCAGTTATCCGTAATCCAGCCGCCTAAAACAGGACCGATAATAGGAGCAAGGATTACGCCCATACCGAAAACGGACATAGCAATTCCGCGCTTTTCTTTCGGAAAACTTTCAATAATTATTGCCTGCGAAATCGGCAGAATTCCGCCGCCGCCAAATCCCTGCATTATTCTTGCAAGAATCATAAATTCAATATTTTTCGCCATACCGCAAAGCATTGAAGCAATTGTAAATGTTAAAATACTTATTATAAAAAAGTTTTTGCGCCCGAAAACCTTACCAAAAAAATCTACGGCAGGAATTACAATACCTGCAGCGATTAAATAACTTGTTAAAATCCACATTGACTCATCGCGCGTTGCCGAAAAACTTCCCGCCATATGCGGCAATGCAACGTTTCCGATTGTTCCGTCCAACACGTATATGAATACCGAAAGCATTACCGGTATAATCATTATCCACGGATTGACTGACGGGGTCCATTGTTCTTTTATTTCCTGATTTGACATATATCTTTAATTCTCTGCTTTCCTCTCTCCTTTTAATAAAAACATAAAAGGAATTAAAATAAAACAAGCCAAAGCGAATACTTTAAAAGTAGTCATATAGGCACATAGGGTAGACTGCTGGATTAGCTCGTTATAAAGCATTTTACCTGCCATATAAGTTGCGTTCATCATATCACCTGCATGATGAACAAATGAACCTGCATATGTACTTAATTTTTCCATAAATACGGAATTCGAAATACTTAAATTTTTTACAAGAGCGTTCTGGTGAATTTGTGAAAATCGCGAAATCATTGTTGCAACAAGAGAAGTCCCGATTGCTCCGCCGATTGTTTTTAAAAGGTTTTGCAAGCCGGAAGCATTTGTCATCTGGTCATTTCTCAGTGTTATACAAGACAGAGTTGTTATGGGCATAAATGAAAATACAAGCCCTATTCCAAAAATATAATTCGGAATCGCAATATTAAGAGGATTAATTTCAAGATTTAAAAGACTTAACATCCATCCTCCTATCCCTAAAGCACACAACCCCATAATCCCGTATGTTTTGTAACTGATTTTTCCTCCGAGACCTCCGAAAATTAATAATGCGGTAAGACACCCTAAACCTCGCGGCATTATTGCCAAACCGCTTAAAAAAGAATCATACCCGAGCATATATTGAAGCATCTGGGGTAAAATAGCAAGTGATGCAAGTAATACTGCATTAATTAAGATCAACATAACTGTGCCGAAAACATAATTTGAATCTTTTAGAACTTCAAGTTTCACAAGAGGATTTTTGCCCTTAACCTGTGAATAGAAAAACAATACAGCTCCACAAACTGCAACGGCACTTAACCAGCATATCCACGGTGCATTAAACCAGTCAGCATCATTACCCTTATCAAAAACTATTTGTAATGGAACAAGCCAAACACAAAGCCATAAAAATCCCCACTTATCCAAATGAATATTGTCTTGCTTTGAAGCATACGGAGGATCTTCAAGAAATCTTTTAGCAAGAGCAATACAGAAAAAACCAACAGGGACATTTATAAAAAAGATATAAGGCCACGACCAGTTTTCAGTAATATAACCGCCCATAACAGGACCTAAAATAGGTGCAACAATTACAACAAGACCAAAACCAGCCATTGCTTTATTTCTTGCTTCTCCTGAAAAACACTCCATACAAACCGCCTGAGCCATCGGCATTAGACAGCCCCCGCCAAAACCCTGCATTGCACGCGCTAATACAATCATACCTATAGAATTTGAAATTCCGCATAAAAACGATGCTATAGTAAATATAAAAACACCAAGCATAAAGAAATTCTTTCTTCCCAAAAATTTACAGAAAAAATCAATCATAGGAATTACAATACTGCTTGCCATAAGGTAACTTGTCAAAACCCAAATAGATTCCTGACTGCTGACGGAATATGACCCTGCAATATGAGGCAACGCAACGTTTGCAACTGTTTCATCCAATGCATACATAAATGTTGCAAGCATTACGGGTAAAATTATTAACCATGGATTGGTTTTAGGTTTCCACTCCTGAACTTGTTCTTGTGTAGACATACTTCCCCGCGTTTTATATTTGTAAGGAGCCTTTAATTAAGGCTCCTTGTTTGCTATTTAACCCTTACTTTAGGAACAACTGACATGCCGGGAACAATATTATATTCATTCGGGTCAATTTTTTCAGTAAATACGATTTTTACAGGTATTCTTTGTACAATCTTAACGAATGAACCTACGGCATTTTCAGGCGGGAATAAACTTGATTTTGCGCCTGATGCACGCTGAATACTGTCAATTTTTCCTTTAAATACTTTATTCGGATAAGTGTCAACTTTAATATCAACTTCCTGACCCGGTTTCATGTGGCGAAGTTGATTTTCTTTAAAGTTTGCAACTACCCATACATCTTCGGGAACAATTACGAAAAGAGGAGAACCTACATTTACGTACATACCTTTTTCAACACGTCTTGAAGAAACAGTTCCAGTCTGAGGTGCATAAATTTTTGTGTATCCGAGATTTAATTTTGCCTTATCTCTCAATGCCTTAATTTCTTTTAAGTCTGCATCGGCAACTTTATTTCCGCCTTCTGAAAGCAAAGCTTCTTCTGATTGTGTCAGGTTAGCCTGAGCAGAATCGTATTTTGCCTGAGCAGTATCAAGGGTTTGTTTTGAAACTGCACCTTGCGCATACAAATTTTTATATCTGTCCAAATCTTTTTTTGCAACATCAATATTTGTCTGCATAGCTTTAAAGTTAGCTTTTGCATTTTTCTGGTTTAAAAGAGTTCTTTCATATTTAGCCTCTGCCTGTGCAAGAGCGACTTCATAGTCAGCCGGGTCAATTTTTGCAACAAGGTCGCCTTCTTTAACCTTCTGGTTATCCGTGATATAAACATCGGTAATTTGACCGCTTACACGAGGAGCAACCTGAACGGTTGTTGTTTCGACATAGGCATCATCTGTTGACTGATACATTAATGCATCATGAATTACAAAAGCTCCGGCAATTGCCACAACAAGCCCCACTCCCAGAGCAATATATCTTTTAAACGGTTTATGTTCTTTTTTTACATCTTGTTCTTCAGTAATTGTATTTTGTTCTTCCATTTTCTACCTCATGTTATCAATTATATTATATATTCATATTAACATTTTTTTCCAAATCGAGCCTGAATTTTTTCAGAGCTTCATGAACCCTGTCTACTTCTTCGGTTGAAATCTTTTTGGTAATACCGTCAAAGTATCTTTTAATTTTTTTGTTTATTGAACCGAGTTCTCTCAAGCCTGCTTCGGTAATCCCCATTTTTTTTACAAGTCTGTTGTTTTTCGTGTCAATAAATCTTGTAATAAATCCTTTTTCTTCCAGAGAATTTAAAATTCTACCGGTATTTGCTCTATCTTTCAAAAGTAGTTTTGCCAGATCTCTCTGACATATCCCCGCATTAATCGACACTGTATCAAGTGCAAAATATTCATCGGGAGATATGGAAATCTCAAGTTTTTCAAACAGCTGGAGCGTAAGTATACGCATTAATCTTGCAGTCTGTTCAAGTTCATAATGTATGCTGTCTGTATAATGTTGTAATTTTGAATCCATCATAAGTTTATTATAATTTAAATTATTATATTAATATATGTTGTAAAAAAAATATGTTGCATTTACAACAATATTATGCTAACATATCATTATCAAAAATGCAAGCAGCAAAAATAAGGAATTTAAAAAAGTGAGAAAGATAATATCAATAGCATTATTGGCAAGTTTTATAAGTATGAATGTCATGCCTGTATTTGCGCTTGAAAATAACAATGCATCTACGGCAGCCCCAAAACAGTTTAAAAGCATGATTAAGAAAAATAAAAAGAATAGTGATGATTATAAATTTGCTTATGTAAATATGAATTGGTGGGATAATTTCAATGATGATGTTTTAACTTCATATATTCAAAAAGCTATATTAAATAATTACGATTTAAAAATGGCATCTTTAAATGTTCAGGAATATTACCAGAATGTTAAAATTCAGTTTGCAAACGAACTTCCGCAGGCAGGCGTCGGATTTTCTCCTGCTTACCTTAAAGGCTTGAACACAACCAGCACTGACTGGTCATTTATTGCACCTGCAATGATTAACTACGAAGTTGATATTTTTCTGAAAAACAGAGATAAAACAAAAGCGGTTAAAAAACTTTATGAAGGTTCAAAGCTTGATGAAAGAGCTGCATATATTTCAATAGCATCTGCTGTCGGAACAACTTATTTGAATATTGTTAAACTCGACAAAACAATTGAACTTCAAGAACAAATAGTTAAGCAAAGACAAGATATTTATAATCTTATGCTTGCAAGAAACAAAGAAGGTTTAACATCAACCGCAGATACTGTAAAAGCTAATAAAGCTTTAGTTCAAGGCCAAACCGATTTAATTGAGCTTAAAAAACAGAGAGAGAAATTATTACATCAGTTCTGCGTACTTATCGGAGAAAGTCCTGAAAATGCAAATTCAATTGAAAGAACTTCATTAGATCAGCTTGTATATGATTTAAATATTCCTTCAAGTATTCCGTCAGAAATAATTATGCAAAGACCTGACTATATGAGAGCTGAATTAATGGTTGAAAAAGCAGGTCTTGATGTTAGAGTTGCTAAAAAAGAACTTCTTCCGACAATTAATATTTCAGGATTTGCACTGTTTAATGCAGGTGATCTGGGAAGCATTTTGACAACCAAAAACGCATTAATGGGACTTGCAGGAGGTGCAATATTACCTTTGTTCACGGGCGGAAGAAGACTTGCAAACATCAGATTGAAAAAAGCAACTTATGAAAGAATTTTGCAAGACTACTACAAAACAAATTTGACAGCTATTCAGGAAGTTAACGATGCACTTGTGGCTTCAAGAATGGATAAAGAGAAAATGGATCAGACATTAACTCAGGCAAATTTGGAAAAAGCGGATTATAAGTACAACGAACATAAATTCAATGAAGGAACGATTTCCAAACTTGATTTAATTCAATATCATGAAAATCTGCTAACTATAGACAAACTCGTTGCACAGCAAAAAGTTGAATGTATGGTAGATGCAATCGGCTTGTACAAAGCAACAGGAAGCAAACCGTATGACTATGTAAATTAATACCGGAGCTATACTAATGTCATCAAATTTGGTAAAAAACTATGTAAACTAAATTCACATATAATCATCACCTCTTTACTTTAATCCAATTAAAGTAATGTGCCGGCAAGCCTCACTATTGCCGGCATTTCTTTACACTACGTGCGTAGACAAAGCCTACAACGATTTACAAGCCGCTTTCATCAAAATTGTGTTACTTATTATACTTTTTCGATTGCGCTTTTTTCGACTATTGCACTCGGGTGTTAGATTTAAACTTGTTTCAATATTTCAAACCTTATCCCTCGCATCTGTTACACTACGTGCGTAAATACATCTTACAACTACAAATTACCAATAATTACCCTGTCAATTCCTGCAAGGTCTTTTATGATTTCAATCTCTTTAAATCCGTTTTTTTCCATTAAAGATTTTACGTCCTGCGATTGCCCTATTCCTAGTTCAAACATTAAATATCCGCCTTTGTTTAATACTTTATGAGCATCGCCTGTAATCTTTTCATAGAATTCCAAACCTTTTTCATCTTTTGTAAAAAGCGCCTCTTGAGGGTCAAACTTAACCTCAATTTGAATATTTTCTTTTTCACAGGGCGGAATATAAGGAGGATTTGAGATAATAATATCAAAGCTTTCACCTGGTTTAACGTTTGAAAAAACATCGGATTTTCTGAAAATAGCCTTATTAAATAAATTCAGCCTTGAAGCGTTATCAAGGGCAGTATTCAGCGCATCTGTCGAAATATCAACCCCGATAATCTGACATTCGGTATTTTTTGCAATCATGCAGGCAATACATCCGGAACCTGTTCCGACATCAAGAGCTGTTTTAAAATTGTTTTTATTAATTATTTCAACAGCTTTTCTTACAAGAATTTCAGTTTCATCGCGGGGAATTAAAACAGACGGGTTTACGATAAACTTCTCGCCCATAAAGTCGGCAAACCCTATTATATGCTGAACTGGCTGTCTTGTTTTTGCACGAAGTTCAGCTTTTTCTCTTACTAACTCAAGTTTTTCAGCCGTAAGTTTGTTACCAGAAATTATATCTTTAATTCCGTAATCGGCAAAATGCTCGAGCAGCATCTTAACTTCAACATTTGCTTCATTAGGTTCTATTCCGCTATCTGTCAATATTTTCAAAATCTCTTGAATACTCATTTAATATACTTTCTATTTCGTTTCTAGCCTCTAATTTTGAGGTTAACTCTTTTTTCTCTATATTATATTTTTTGCACAAACGGTCGTAATAATAAAGCTGTTTTTTTGTAGGAGTTTCCTTTGACATTTTAACTTCTTTGAGGAAGTTTCGTTTTTTCTTTTCAAATTCTTTCTGAGCTTGAATTAAAGGCTCCTGCTTTTTCTTATAATCATAATATTTGCGGCACTCTTCCAAATAAAGCAATGTTTCATCAAGAAATTTATTATCGTCAAGATAGTTTTGAAGAAATTCAAAATGCGGATTGTTAATCTCTAAATAATATTTTTCATCTTCCAGAAATTTATCTAAAATATCCTCTACGCTAAATTGCGGAGATTTTTTAACCAGTGCACGCAAAAAATTACACAGAGCAGATTTCTGTGTTTTTGTCATTTCCTGATAAATTTGATTTTTAATCCGGTACATTATTTCTTAAATAAATCTTTCACACTGAATTTACCGATATTTTCATGCTGAAACTCTACAAATTTTTTCACAATAGGATTTGTTTGAAGAACGGTTTTCTTTTGAACCTTTTCTTCTGTTTTAGTTTCATTTTCAATTACGGTAAACTCTCTTTTATCCATAAAATAATTATACCTCTTTATATATGTATAAAAAAGTTTGTTAAGAAAAAATTGACTTTTTCTTATATAAAAAGTATATAATGTTACAATTTGTAACTACATAAAACTATGAGGCAGTAACCGAATTTTTCTTATCTATAAGTGCTGCCAGTTGTTTTTCAAGCTCATTTGTATTCTTTCCGAAACGTTTAGCACCTGCAATTCGTCTTTCAAGATCTTTGATTGTGCCGTCTATAGCTTTCCCATCAGCTTCCTGTTGCGAAAGCTGAGGCTTAACTTCTTTAGGTTTTACCATGATTTCTTCAATATTAGCTTCAACAGAATTTTTAAGTTCACGTTCAGCCTTATTCTTCATTTGTAATTCAGCCAGTTTATTTTTTTGCTGTGTATTTAAAGGCTGATATGAAATGCTTCTGTCGTAAGCTGTCTGATGTTCAGGCGTAACTATATTTTGTGAAGAATTTTCAACTAAACTTCTGCTTTTTGTATCAGCATGTTGAGTATTCAAATTTTGAATTATTTGAGCTTCACGTTCGTTTGATACAGGTTTTGGGTTGCGATTAGCAGAAGTATTTTTTATCCTTTTCTTTTTGGACACGGAAGGAATATCCCAATTTTTACCTTTTGCTTTATCCAAAGCGGTTTTAGTTTGAGAAGCAGCTTCTTCTGCAGTTTCTTTAACAGCTTTAGGATTTTTTCTTAGCAGCATATAGACACCAAGTCCTGCAAGAGCCGCTAATGAACCCCACAAGATATATTCCTGTCCCTTATCAGCTTTTTCCTTTTGTTTTTTATCAGAAATATTTTGGGGTTTTATATCTGTCGAAATACCTGTATTAGAAGTAAATGCTACTTTTTCTATCATTTTAAAAAATTTAACCTTTCACTTTACACACATTATAATAAAAACGCGTGAATTTAAAATTTTGCCTTAAAACATGCATGTGTAATGCATTTTTGAGTATTATAAGCGCATAAATACTTAATTAAAAGCTTTTTTAATAAATTGTTACAATTGTAGTTTTGCAATTTGAACATCAAAAACGGCTTCTATATCAACACCGTTTAATATTTCCGTAATAAGATCATTCGGATTTAAATTTCTGTCAAAAGCCGGAAGAACACCGAGAATTTTTACATCTGTATATTCTTCTATCAAACGCGGCATTAATTTAATATTCACGTCATCAGTATTTTCAGGATAACTACCGAGAATTACCCCGCGGAATTTTATTCCTGTTTCTTTTGCATGGTTTATTGACAAAATCACATTATTTATCGTGGATGTTTTGGCGGAAACAACCATTAACAACGGCAAATCCAGTATTTTTATCAAATCCTCCTCAAGAAAATTTTTGCTGAGAGGGGTTGCAAGCCCTGAAACTCCGTCAACAACCAGGCATTCATTAACATCCTGAATACTCTGAAAATCTTTCAAAACAGTATTTTTATCAATAATAAGATTTTCAGCGGCAGCAGCTATTAAAGGAGCAGCATTTTGCTTTAACAGATATGAATAATAAGTTTTAATATACGGATCAATAAATTTTATAAAAGCTATATCATGTGACTGTACAAACCCGTTAATCTTTACGGCTCCGACTTCCACAGGCTTGTAAACACCTGTGGAATACCCCAAACTTTGCATTGTAGCCGTAAGTCCCGCAGTAACAAAAATTTTGTCCGAATTATTGTCAGCACCTGTAATAAATAGCTCGAGCATAGACTAATACTAACACGCGGGAATTATAATTGTAAAGAAAAATCAAACTCTGTTCTTAATTTCTTTTAAACTGTCTCCGCCGAATTTTAAAAGGAATTCATCAACAAGCACACAGGCTATTCTGCTCTCTGCAACAACAGAACAAGCTTCAACCGCACAGGTATCTGAACGTTCAAAATGCGCTTCAGTTTCGCTCAAATTTTTTAAGTCAACGGTATTCAAGGGTTTACGCAATGTTGGAATAGGCTTCATAACAGCAGTAACAACAATGGGTTCACCGTTTGTCATTCCGCCTTCAATACCGCCTGCCTTATTTGTTTTTC
>ERZ780032.600-NODE-600-length-13480-cov-2.993594_pt1 | contig 13480 bp, 10 predicted proteins | sample MGYA00511856_ERZ780032 | MGnify/ENA primary metagenome ERZ780032 (study PRJEB29588, sample SAMEA2147983) | human gut metagenome | biome: human gut; feature: human-associated habitat; material: faeces | place: Denmark | collected 2008/2010 ...
AAAAAAAAAAAGGGAGCTTTTTTTTTACACCGCCTCCGCAATCATATATTATTTTAAGGTACTTTTATATCATACTGCCACTATCTTTACTCTCTGTTCTTCAGCACCTCGGCCGGCACGATTTTGTTCAGTCTGCCAACCAGAACTCTGTTGATTATAAAGTACAGAACAAGTATTCCGCAATAGAGAACAGCCCAGAGCCATGGGGCAAATGTCAGCTTGACGCCGCAGTTTACATTTGACACCAGAGAAGGATACACTGCACTCATTATAAGCTTTGCAAGTGGCAGGCATATGGCTGCTCCGATTGCGATTATGAAGAAATTGCCATCCAGATATAGCTTTCTGATCTCCTTCGTCCTGAAACCAAACACCTTTATCAATGAAATCGAGAATGCTGATCTGTCAATCATAACCTTCATCATCAAATACATTACCACTACGAATATAAGTGTCGAGATAATAACTATCATAATAACCATACTTCTCATCTGATCTGCAAATATTCCAGCAGCCGACTCTATATCGGCCTTTGTTGTGGTTGCGTAAAGTCTTGCAGGATCAACCTCCAGATCCTTGTCTGAAAATACTACATTGTACTCATCACTTCCAGCTCCGAACAGCTCCCTTGCATCATCTATAGTCATGAAAACATAAAATGCCGGAGTATATTGTGTCACACTGTCCACTGTAAAACCATAATCTATATCATTCTCCTCGTCGTGGAGCACGATTTCGTCACCCACACCATAACCATATTTCTCAGCAAATGATGATGATATGGCAACTCTGTTCTTGCCATCCTTAAGGTCAACATCAAAATACTTAGTATTCTTTGAAAGTCCAAGAACTGTCACATCCCAGTTGTAACCATATACCTCTTTCTTCAAAGTCTTAGCATACGCTGCCTCACCGCCCTCAGGGGGATTCTCTGTAGGATATTTGTATGTATACATATATTCATAATGGGTATCCTCCACATTCTGCTTCTTGACCTTTGAACAGAAAGTTGCAGTGTTAAGGCTTAACATCAGGCATATGAGGGCTATAAACATTCCGATCACAACGGTCAACCCTGTTCTCATCTCTCTGAGCATCTGTCTGACTCTGAATCTTCCGACAAATCCCATGTCTCCGAGATCGACATTGCTGCCCTTCGGCTGCTTGACCTCATTCTTTATAAGTGAAAGAGCTGTCTGTGAGAGCTTCTTTCTGATAACGAAGTAGTTCACAACTATCGCTGTCAGTGGAGGCATCACAATACCGTACACTATAAGAATCGGCGGAATCTTTACATCCATAGCAGGGATGGAATAATACGCATATGCATCTGCCATCTGAACAGGGATTCCCACATTGCTTATCCCGATCAGAAAACCGATTATGCCTGCAACTGTTGTGACTATGACCGGAAGTGTCAGATAATGCATCATGAGATCTCTTCTCTTGACCCCCAGGGCATAAAGTGCACCTATGACGCTGCTCTCCTTCTCTATTCCATGTACAACAAATACCGATATGACATATGTGAACAGAAGCATGAGCAGCACACCGAAGAAATATCCCGCCTGTACATTGATCTGCTGGTCATCAGCGGCTCCACCTGTTCTCGGATTATCATCACTTGTCACAAATGATGTAATATTTGCAAGATCTGTGTCGTAATCCTTGAGGAATGAATCCATCTCCTTCTTGAGTTCTGCCATTCCATCTGCAAGCTCATCAGAGCCATCCTTTGCCTCTGCAGCTCCGTCGGTATACGCCTTAATACCGTCCTTGAATGCCTTGATGCTGTCAATGTCACTCAGGGCACTTTCAATGCTCATCGCCAAAACTCCGCCCTGACTGTCGGCGATCTTCTTCATCTCATCACTGTAATTATCCTCTGTAAGCTCTGCATCCAAACCATACGCTGAGAGAGATGATGACGCCTGTTCAAGATATGCATCAAACAGCTCCTGTGCCGCATTATTCAGCTTTCTGTTGTTATCAGTGAGTTCTCCAAGTCCATCTGCAAGCTCATTTGCGCCTGACTTAAGTTCCTTTATGCCATCCTTGAAGTCATTTACGGCTGCACCTGTTCTATCCCAATACTCCTGGAAATACTCATCATCTATTCTGTCTGTGTCAACCTTAATGTCCTCAAGAGCGTCCTTCACATCATCACATGTGGTCTTGCCCTCGAGTCTGAACGCATAAAGATATGTCTCTGTCTTAACACTCTCGCCTGTTGCATTGAGCTTATCATACGCCCCCTCTGTAACGAATACCGTTCCAAACACCTTACTGTCAACTACAGTATCTGACATCTCCTTGAAAAGAGCATTATAATCAGGTGATGTCCCTATTCCTGTCACCTTGAATTCATTTCCTGCTATCTGTATTATATCTCCGACAGAAATATCATTTACCTGACTGAATCTCTTCTCAACAACTATCTCATCATCAGCCTCCGCAAGATTTCCCTCATCACATTCCACAAGATCTATGTTCTCCCTGTTGGCAAATACCCTCAATGTCTTGCCATCCATGACCTCGTAGTCCTCGTAGAACATCCCCTCAACCTCTGCGCCAGCATCCTCAAGCTGGGAGATCTCATCATCGCTCAGTGGAACGAATACGGAAAACTGACCATCCTCTATCTTATTTGCCTCGTCATGTGTCTCGCCATTGTCAATGATCGTATATCCGGCTCCTATCAGCGAGACAATGACATACATACCCATGATGATAAGAAATGCAAGTGCTATGTATCTGAACAGATTATTCTTCAGATCCCTCAGAACCCTTTTTCTCAAAACCTTCTGCATATTACAAATCCTCCAATTCTGACGCTGGAACTCTCACTTCGTTCTCATACTCCTTGCTTATAAGGCCATCCTTTATGAAGATAACCTTGTGAACCATATTCTTGATGGAATTGTTATGTGTTACTATCAGCATGGTCGTTCCATACTTCGCATTTATCTCCTCGAGAAGAACAAGAATATCTCTGGATGTCTTGGAGTCAAGAGCTCCTGTCGGTTCATCACAGAGGAGGAGTTTTGGATTTTTAACCAGAGCTCTCGCTATAGCACATCTCTGCTGCTGTCCACCTGAGAGCTGTGAAGGAAACTTGTTCTGATGCTCCGTAAGTCCCAGTGTCTCGATCAGGTCATCCATAGGAAGCGGATCATCAGTCAGATACTCACATACCTGTATGTTCTCTCTCACTGTGAGGTTTGGAACCAGATTGTAGAACTGAAATATGAATCCCAGATTATCACGTCTGTAGTCCGAAAGCTGGTCGCTGGTCATGCCAAATATCTCTGTGCCGTCAACCTTTATTGAACCCGAATCCATATTGTCAAGACCACCTATACAGTTCAGAAGTGTTGACTTACCTGAACCTGATGTTCCCTGTATAACACACATCTGTCCTTTTTCAACACCTGTGTTTATACCTTTAAGCACCTGCACATAGCTTCCACCCTCTCCATAGCTCTTCTTTACTCCTGACACTTCCAAATACATAATTTTTCCTCCTTTATGATATCCTCGTTGTTCTAATTTTCATTTACTTTATTTTTTATAGCAATTCATTACACTTTAGTAGCTATTCAAATGTTCATCTGCATACATAACGCTGTTATGGTTTAAGCCTTTTTTTAGGTCTTCCCTGTAATTCGGAAGACCTGTAATAAGACATAATGGGAATTTGATTCCCCTGTACCACATTTTTCATTTTACTGTTTTCAATTTTCTATTCCGGTCAAATCTTATTCTGGATCCTGCCACGGCTTAACCAGGCCATACCAGCCTGAGATCAGATATTTCATACCTGTCTCAACGAACTTCAAGGCATCCTTCTCATTGTCAATATGTGTCACCATGAATATAAACATATCAATCTGTGAATGAGACATCCAATGTACCACATTCCTGTCAACCATCGGTGTTCCATAAGCCCTGCACATCGCCTCACATATAAATGCATTGTGTGCATCCATCTGATCCACTATATTGTCTGGCATGCTCTCCATGCTGGATCCCTGTGACTTCGTAAGAACAAGAAGCACTTCTTCTCTATGCATATAAATCTCATGCACTATGTTCCTGGCCGACTCAAAATCACTGTCCTCATTGTGGTCTGATGCCATGCCATTGTTCATCTCGTCCACCTCAACGGAAAAATGCTCGGTTAACACAGCATTGAGTCTGTCCATCATGTGTCCCACAACATTGCAGAACAGATCGTCCTTATCCTTAAAAAAGAAATATAAAGCTCCGGTTGTCACTCCTGCCTTCTGACATATATTTCTAAGTGACGCACCCATAAATCCCTTATCCATGAACTCTTCCTTGGCACACTTTAGAAGTTCTTTCCTCGTCTCGCTGTCATGTTGTATTTTCTTTGCCATAATCCTCACCCATTTAATTATAATATAAAATAACATAACAGTGTTACGCTTGATAACACCGTTATGTTAAAACATATCGATCATTTTGTCAACTATTTTATTTCTTATACATATCGCTATAAATTCTGTCTATAGTCTCATCACGACTCAACTTATCGTACAGATAATAGTCAGAATCTGATTTAAATGATCCATACACATCCTCAGATTCCAATATCGGTGCCATAATCGACAATTTGTCGCTGTTTTCTTTTCTCATAGCATCTGCCTGTACCTCAAATCCAGTCAGCATATCATGCTCATCAAGAACAGCAAGTGCCGAACTGCTGATCGGAACACCCTTTTCTGTTCCCTGTCTTAAAGTCATTTCCTCACCGTTCAACAGATAATTCAACAGCTTTGCGGCCGCTTCTGGGTGTTCAGTATTATTACTTATCGCATACATTGTTGCAGGTTTAACAAACCAGCCTAAAGATTTTGCCCCCGGCTCACATATGTATTCTCCTATTTTTACATCATATCCATTTTCCTTCAAAGGATCACAATATCCTCCTGCATCACTTACCCACGCAAGAGTGCCGCCAACCTCACCGCTGGCAAAAGCATTCCTGTTAAATGAATCTACAGACATTAAGACTTTTTTATCAAGTAGTTCCTTATAAAAATCCAACATGTCACCTATCTGTTCCTTATTCAGATTCAATGTGCCATCAGATTTGACCGGATCATTTCCGGTTGTCTGTATATAATGTGAAAGCAGCATAAAAAATAATGATTTTTTTGTCATGCCCAGAGGATATACCCCATCTTTGCTCATGATTCTGGCTGCATCAAACAAGTCATCCCATGTTCTGGGAATACTAAGTCCATATGAGTTCCAAAGAGTCTCATTATAATAAAAAGTCTCCGTATTGAACGCGATAGGAACAGCATTTAATCTTCCATTTTTTGTTCCAAAGGCAAGCTCTTCTTCAGTATAGTTTTCAAAATCAATATAATCCGAAAGCGTATTAAGATCATAAAAGCCAGATCCGTCAGAAGAATATGTATCAAGCCAGCCATAATTTATGAGCATAACATCCGGAGTCTCCTGTGATTTCATATATATATGCTGTCTTTTCTCGTATCCATTCCACACACCATATTTGCATTTGACGTTTATTTCTGGATTTTCTTTTTCAAATATATCAACAGCATCCAGTGTGTACTGGTTTCTACTATCATCGCCCCACCAGGAATATTCTATAGTTATCGTATCCCCGACAGCCATATCTGTTTTTTGCTCTCCGCAACCACTAATTACAAAAAGCAAAAAAAGCATCATCAAAACCGATAATCCTCTTTTGTGATTTTTAATTATATGTTTCATCTGTTTCACCTCTGATCAATCCTGATTTTCAACGAACCAGCTATACTGACTTTTTCCGTTTCTCTTTGATTTATACAAAGCGGTATCAGCCTTCTTCATCATGCTTTCATAATCAGATGAGTTCTCTCCATCTACTATGTAAACACCTGCTGATAACGAAAGATTACATTCAGTATATTGTTTCGAAATCGTTCTGGTAAAATCTTCAGCCAACAGTCTCAGCTCAAATTCCATTTTCTTTCTAACACTTTCCAAAGTCCATCCAGTAAACTTCCTGTACACTGCAAACTCATCACCACCTACCCGTCCGATCACGGAATCTGCTCCAAGCATTTTTGTGAAGAGTTCAGCAGTTTTAGACAGAACCACATCCCCTTCTCCATGACCCAAAGTATCATTTACCTTTTTAAAATTGTCCATATCTATCATTATAAACACATGTGTGACTGTTTCTGACTTTTCCTCAAGACAGGATCCAACAACTTCTCCAAACGAAGCTTTATTCATAAGTCCTGTAAGCTGGTCATATTCAGCCTTTTGCTTTAATTCCTCAATAGCTCCGGAAACAGGTGTATATATTCTTTTCAATACAATGCTTCCTGTCACAACAACCAATAAAGCCAGCACAAGAGTTGCTACAAATGAATACAATTTCAATCTCCCTACTTCTTTGAATATCTCAGATTCACCTATGTAAGACACTACTCTCCAGCCATTTGAACATTGTGCTACGGATATAACATATCCATCCGAATTTGTCTGATATTCGAAGTCGTCATTTTCCTTTGGAAGGTTCACTTCAATTTTTTCTCCAACGCATTTTGCATTATTTGAATACGCAACTTCCTCGGAATCATTTACAAGACACACCCTCATATCCTTGAGTTCATGACTTAAATTCACCACTGAACTTAGTTCCCTGCTATAGAAAGAAGTTACGATCACAGCATTTTCATTAAGTTTCTTGACGTAGAAAAGCCTGTCTGGACTGTTTAAATAATCAAAAAACCAACCGGACATTGTCTTCTCGTCATTTATATGTCCAGTAAAATATGTATATATTCCTCCATCCGGAAAAGCCTGAAGTGTTGTGTTGGAAATCCATCCCACGCTCTTGTCATTGGAATATACGACACCAAAATCTGTAAAGTTGTCAAACACACCAAGGTCACTTATCCTATTCTGAATCGCCGCTTCCTGCTGTATTCTGGTAAATTCATCCAGACTATCATCTGTGGCATCATACTCACACAGCTGATCATCGGAGAAAAAAAGAGCCACTGTATCTTCTATACCGACAAGATAATTGTCGACGTTGTATCCAAGCTGTTGGTTGTTAGACGATATAAGATTCACTATCTTGCTTCTCATATTATCAACTGCCTGTTTTGTTATGATAAAAGATATCATACCTGCTGTGGCAACAACAGCAGCCAGGAAGATGATAGCGAATCTCCTCCTGGCTTTGCTTATCTCATATTCAGTTCTGTTCCTGCTGTTTGCTGACATATCTTTCTTCCCCCGTGTTATATACATAGCTATTATATAACAACTATTATTTGTAAATTGTCAATCTTTTTTCTTTCCGTAATCTTTACACGCTAGTATCCATATTGCACTCATTCCACAAAATCCTACTATACTCACCAACACTCCTGGCCAAAATAATGGATATTTAAACTTTATGTTTGTCACTCCTGTTCCAACACACAGCATATTATTTTCATCCATTATCTCCGAATCAGATACGAAAATATCCTGATATGCAAGAGTAGTATTTATCACGGCTCCATCAGCAATATCTGCCGGAGCATCATTTACTGTTATCACCATTCCACCGTCCGTTATCTCACTACTTATAGGAATCAGCGTTCTCTCAGGAAGATCCTCCGGGCTCACGCCAAGAATATCCTCAACTATCTTCTCTGCACCGCTGTCCCCTGTCACACTATAATAGTACAAAAGATTCAGTCCCACATATTTGATATTCTGACTGTTCTCGTCCGTGGCTGCAAATGCAAGCTGTTCCATCTCATAAGCGAATGTACCTGTCACGTTCATGGCTCCGGTTATATATCCGGTATTCCACTCTGACATATCATCAGGAAATCCTGTAGTAGATATCTGCTCACCGTCATAGCTAAAAATCGGATAGCTGGACTTTAATGATACAGACATATCCGTAACTCCAAGAAATACATGCTGCCTCGTTGCGCTGTCCGCTGGGACATGTGTCATGTCTATGACAACATTTACACCAGAATCCGCAAGAGATCTCACCATCTCCTCAGCCTTCTGTCTGGTGTCATATGAGAATCCGGTCAAAATTACAGTATGGTAGCTTTTCAGTTCGTCCGTAGAATAATCCTCTATATTTGAGGACATTCCTGCCTTAAAAGAAGGAAATGCAAGGGTTATCCCATCCGCATAGTCACCTATGACAATGCCATCATACTGCGTGACAACACCGAACTCCTCCGGACCATCAAGCTTAAACAGGCACACCTTATCCGACTCATATGTCAACGTGTAGCCACTCTTCTTTGCGCTTGCAGTGACATCATCGAGAGTCTTTTCCTTTGCACCTATATACTTTCTGTCAATTGCAACTGTATCGTCTCCAAGCTCGACCGATCTGTCAAACAGATAATCATACTGTTCATTCTCAAGTGCCTGGTTGAGCAGCATTATGTTGTCAGCGGTCGCAGCCCCCTGCCATGCCCATCCAAATGTATATGACGCCCCCCCATCTGTACACACTCCGTACGATGGATAGGAACCGAGACTTGAAAGATCCATGAGCGATGCCCTCTGACTTGTGTTATCCCTCAAAAGGCCCGCCACAGCCACACCGTCATCATTTGCCGGAACGCTGTACCTCTCAAATGTGAATGACGGTATCGCATCCACCACAAGTATGATCACCGAGGCAATCACAAATGGCTTTCTGAGCCGCTCCCACTCTATGAGCGACAGGAAGAAAAATCCATATGCTATAACTGTAAATCGCGTCATCCAGAGTGCCTGACTCATCGGCATCTTTCGAAGTATCGGCAGAACATCCGGTGTCGTGAGCACAAGGATTACAAGAGCCAGGATAAATCCTGATTTTTTCTTGTTATCTGCAAGCAAAATTCCCGCTATGGAGAGCAGGACAACGGATATTCCAAAATAAAATGCGCCGATATCTCCATTTATACGGTTTAACGGATTGAGCGATGAAGAAAGATCAGACATCCACATCGTCATTACATCTGATGCTGCCTCGGAATCCATGGATGATATTCCGCCCGAAAGTGATGGCACAAGCCACACTCCCATGATGAGTATGCCACATATCATCGTGAGCAGGATGATCACCTGACGTCTTATACCCATTTTCCTGTGATGATCGAACAACAAAAACAAGAAAGTTCCTATTCCGATCATAGCTATCATCATGATATGGGTAACGGTTATGAGCATTGTAAATATGAGAATCCCGGCAAGTGCCCATCTCTTCTCTTCCCTGAGATACACCCAGATAAAATATATGAGATATGGGAGAAGGAAGGACACGACCATTCTCGGCATATTGCCCTCATCAATGTACATTCTCGCATTTTCAGGCATGAAGAACCACAGCACAGCAAGTGCTGTTCCAAATACAGGCCTTCCGATTCTTCTGCCGATGAGCAGAAATGCCAGTCCGCCGAAGAATATATACACGCCGAACAAGAGGTAATATGCATTTATCACATTTCCCCCTGTGAAACACATGAGAAGTGCTGTTATATAATATGAAAGAGGCGGCCAGTACCTGTATAACTGGATTCCGTTATACCATGTCTCGTCATACAGAGGATATATCTGTCCACGTTTCAGTGCCTTATAGAGATACTCCGACTTGTACATATGCCCCCATACATCATTTCCCGATGGTTCAGTCACTACGTTCTTAAAGTGTATGACTCCAACCGCTGCCAGTGCGGCAAGGACAACCACACCAAGAGCGAAATAAATATTAAGTTTTCTCCTGCTGAGTTTATCCTTTTCTGTCATTTGGTCTCGTCATTTTCCTTTATATCTTTGAGTATCCTGTCAGTTATGGAGTTTATCGTCTGCATCTCCTCCGTGTAACTATCGTCGATAAGACTTACCACATACGACATCGATGGGGACTCGCTGATCTCCATCATGAGAAATATCCAACCGTTTCTGTTCAATATCTTCGTTAGTTCTTCCTTGAAATACTCACATATATTCTCAAGTGTCGGATTGATCATATCAAACGGCGGAACATCGTTTAACGTCTTGTCCTGGTATGCACTTAAAAACTCCTCAACCCTGTGTTCAAGATGGTGAAACTTGACAGTCTCATCACGTCCCTTGACAACATTTATCACAATCTCCCATGTGTGGGGATGTGTTTCTCCCATGACTCCATTTTTGTATATGCCATGTCTGGCATTCAGATAGAATTTGAATTTATACTGTCTGAACCTCATATAATTCACCTCTCAAAACATTTGAACTCAACATCATTTGAATTTGTTCTCATCTGCAGCCGCCTTACCAGTTCGCAAGGTCCAGCAATCTGTCCTTCTCATGGTAAAATGTATTTCTTGGATTTTCCGTGGATACAACTTCTCTGAGTACAGTCTCCAGCTCCGCTCCTTTAGAAAACGCCTCCCATTTGGACAGCATTTCCTCTCTCGTCTTTTCAGCTGCTGCAAGATCCGTCTTGTACATGATCACCACGAAATATCCCTTTGAAAGTTCCGCTGTAACATGATTTTTTCCCATGGAACCCTTTATAAAGTCCATGATCCTGAAAATGGCATCCCGTGAGAAATACCTGTCTCCCATCCTGACGCGAATGAACATAAAAGTGATCGGAAAAAGTTCAGTATCCGAAGATTTCGACAACAGCGTGTCAACTATCTCCAAATCATAGTAACCTTCCCTCTTTATCTCCGTCTTATCGAAATCCCTGTTTCTGAGTTCTTCCTCGTACTGGTCTGTCAGTCTTTCATACTCATCAAACTTTTCATTCCGCTCTGTAAGATCGGACTGCAGCGCAATAACTTTTCTTCCCTCATGTCCAATCCTCCCTGCAAATTCAATTAATATACATCCAAACACCAGTATCGTAGCTATAACGGCTGTCACAATGTAGAATTCCATATTTGAGGTTCCATACTCCTCAAGAACATAATCTTTGTCTGTAAATACACCACACACATACTCTGTTCCAGACACAGACGCCTCACTGACTATTCCGCCCAAATCTTCCATATAGAGTTCAAATTCCGCCTTAGATGATATATTCTCCAGATTCTTTGTTGTATCATCATCCTTCATATACAGCACTCTGCCATCTTTGAGAATGAATCCCCACGTAGTTCCGGATACCGGCACAGAATGTCTTATGAAATGTATCATCGCATCCTCCGATTTCCCAGCCAGCCCATCTGCAATAATCTGCGCTGTGCTGTCCTGTTCATTCTTAAACGAATGTACAACATTGTCCCTGTTGTCCATGATATGGTATCCATAATATATGATCTCAAGCAAAGTGGTGACCAAAACAACTACAAATGCTGCCACCAGTCTTCCCCTGTACGTTTTTTTATTTTCTTTTCTCTTCTCTGTATTTTTATCTGTAGATCTGTCCATCATCTGGTCTCCTCATGTGCACCTGCCAGCTCATCCTCAGGATAGTTGACAAATCTGCGTACCTTATCTAGTCCGTGTGTAAACCGCAGAAAATCGCTCCTTACTACGCCCACTGCCGTATCCCTTTCATCTGAAAAAGTCTGCATCTTCCAGCTGCCCTTTGACTTCATGGAATTTATTATTCCGGCAAACCTGAACCAGAATACAACAAAATTGTAAAGTGGCAGCAGAAATATCAGATAAATTTTTCGCACATAGTATCTTCTAAGCTTTTTAAAGGGCTTTAAAAACAGGCTTATACATATATAAAGAAGTGCTGTGGTAAAAACATACAGCATGTACATAATGATGACCGACTGTATGATAAGACTAAATGGGTAATTCACAAATCCCAGACATATTAGTGCGAAGTACCATATCATTCGCGGAAATGCAAATGTATGATCAAACATGACAAGTCTAACTATAAAATCCGAGAAAAATCCCCTGACCACATTCATTCTGTTCTTCATGAACATATGGACAACCTCTATCTCCCCACGCTGCCATCTCTGCCTCTGGATATACAATCTGTTCACGTCTTCTATCGGATCAACGTAAAATATCGCCTCACTGCAGAGAACCACACTTTCACCAAGCACATCTCTTATCTGAAATGTTACGTGTGTGTCCTCGCACACTGTATCCGTATTGTACATATTGGTTCTCATGATGGTGGAACGTCTGAACGCTGAAAAAGCACCGGAAAGTGTAAATATGTTGTTGAATTCTGACTGAAAGTTTCTTCCGGCAAGAAAAGCCTGGGCATACTCAAAAAACTCAAGTTTTCTGAGCAGGCGAAGTCCGAATCCCTTTGTCTCGTCTATCATCTCAGGATTTGTCATGATTGTACCCGTCATACAGTCAATATCAGCGTTTCTCTCAAACTTTACGACCATATTTCTTATGGCATCCCTCTGCAGAACACCGTCACTGTCTATATGGATCACATATTTGCCAAAGCTGTTGAAAAGCCCAAGGTTCAGTGCCTTAGACTTGCCCTGCTTTGAATTTACCCAGTTCATGGTAAGTTCCGGAAACTCCTCCTGACACTCGCAGAACACTTCAAAGCTTCTGTCTGTACTCATGTTGTTGACGACAAGTATATATATCTTATCATTTGGGTAACTTGAATCATTAATTGACTTGATACACCGTCTAAGACTGTGCTCTTGATTGTACACCGGTATTATCATGGTTATCTCAGGTGAAAAGTTTACTGCCTTCTCCTTATGTGACACTATCTTTTTCTTTATCAGTATCACAAAGTTGCCTATGGTCGGAATGATCTCCATAACTATAGGTATGATGACCCAGGCTGCCCAGAATATAATAGAACTATGAAATATCTGCATTATGTGCGTCAAACTTAAAACCTCCAACCTTCTGTCTTATTATCTGCGACTTTGTAAATACAAAGAAATATAGTGCAACCGTGCATGCATAGAACACAAGACGCCCTATTATCGTATGGGCAATGAAGTATGAACTTTCTCCAAACATATATATTATGAGGCAGATCACAAATATCCTGAGTACATTTGACACAAATATCGCAAATCCTCCCACTACGCTGAGCACGCTTTTCTCATATGTGTGATACAAAGGAAAAAACCACAGGAGCGCCAAAAATGCCAGTATCTCTATGATGCCTGAGCACTCATAGTCTATATACATTGAAAGGTTTGTATCCCCTGTGGATATAAATATTACATTTTTGTTGAAATAAGACTCGTATATTCCAGTCATATCCCCAAACATCCCTGCCACTGCGGATACTGCTTTTTGCAGTGGGGCAAGAATGACCGGCTCAACCAGTATAAGCATGTATATAAAGAGACCCACACTGCCTGCAATGAAATACCAGAATTCGAGTTTGCCACGTTTTAGAACCGTAAGCACATATATCCATATAATAAACGTTACGATCAACAGTATGTTCATCCTGTGTTCTGTCTCCTTTTCACATAGTAATTTTATTATACGAGGGTTTACCTCTTCTTTCTTCTGCACA
>ERZ780032.609-NODE-609-length-13387-cov-4.573882_pt1 | contig 13387 bp, 9 predicted proteins | sample MGYA00511856_ERZ780032 | MGnify/ENA primary metagenome ERZ780032 (study PRJEB29588, sample SAMEA2147983) | human gut metagenome | biome: human gut; feature: human-associated habitat; material: faeces | place: Denmark | collected 2008/2010 ...
ACCCCAGCAGGGACGCTGTCCCTGCACCCTGCAAGGGGCAATTGCCCCTTGACCCTTTTTGGCTGCCCAGCTTGGTTGCGCTTTTCTACTATCCTCTGCCGCAGCTCTTATGCCTTTACCAGCCCCAACAGCCTATCCCGCACCGCCAGCGCCAGTTTCCGATGCTCCTCCGGCATCATATGAATCCCATCCACCTTTGACGGCTGCACAATCTCCTGCGTATTCATCATCTCCACGCCGAGCCACTCACACAAACCCTTCATCAGCGCCGGGAATTTCCGCGATTCCTGCCCCTTGCCGTACAGCGTGTCCCACTCCGCCACATTCTCGCCAATCTCAATCGGCGTCAGTACCAGAATCCGCGGCTTGTTATCCCCGAACAGCGGCACACTCGCGGGGTACAGCTGGTCGAACGTCTGAATCGTGCGAATCAGCGTGCCGACGCCGTTGACGCTCGCCTGTGCGGAATGCTCCTTCAGGTCGTTCGTGCCGAGCATGATGATGATGGCGTCCAGCGGGCGCAGGGTATCCAGCGCGTAGGGCAGCGCGCCCAAGCCGGTCATGAAATTCTTGCCGGGTTCGGGAAAGACGGTGGTTCTGCCGTTCTGCCCGTTCTCGTGGATGCGCCAGTCCGCGCCAAGTTCGTCCTGCAAAATGCCTGTCCAGCGGGTGTGTTCGTCGTAGCGCTTGCAGGTACCGGGGATGAAGCCCCAAGTGTTGCTGTCGCCAAAGCAAAGAACGTGTTTCATGCAAATTTCCTCCCCTTTTGCAAAAAGGGCGGCATCCCGCGTGAAAAACGAGATGCCGCTTTTGCTTAAATTTCGATAGTCCCCGTGAAGTCGGTGTTGGCGTCGCCAGTCAGCCAGACTTTTCCGTCCTCCTGATAGCGGACGACGAGCGTGCCGCCGGGCAGGCGCACATCAATGTCCGCACCGCGGGTGCAGAAGCCGTTTTCGACTGCCGCGACTGCCACCGCGCACGCGCCCGTGCCGCAGGCCGCCGTTTCGCCGATACCGCGCTCCCATACGCGCATCACGATGTCGTTCTTGTCCACAATCTGGGCGAACGACACGTTCACGCGTTCCGGGAACAGGCTGTCCGTTTCAATCTGCGGACCCACCTGCTCCAGCGGGATGCGGTTTACATCCTCCACGAAGATGACAACATGCGGATTGCCCATGCTGACGCAGCTGATTTCGCGCTTTTCGCCCGCAAGGAACACAGGGCGCATCATCACGCGGTCGCCGTCGAGCTTGACGGGAATCTTCGCCGGAGCAAACGCCGGGCAGCCCATGTCCACCAGCACGGAGAACACCTGATCTTCGCGGATGAACAGCTTCGCCGTCTTAACGCCGCTGCCAGTCTCGACCGTCATTTCGTCCTTGCGCACATGGCCGTTCTCGTACAGGTACTTGCAGACGCAGCGCAGGGCATTGCCCGCCACCGAGCCTTCCGTGCCGTCGGCATTGAACATACGCATCTTCGCATCGGCGATGGTCGAGGGCATAATCAGCACAATACCGTCCGAGCCGACACCCGTGCGGCGGTTGGACAGGCGCACAGCCAGCGATTCGGGGCTTTCCACCGTCTGGTCGAAGCAATCGAAGTACAGGTAGTCATTGCCCGTGCCGCGCATCTTGGTGAAAGTCAGCTTCTTGTGCTTGGTGCGCATGTTGTTGATGTCCACCAATTCGACGTTGCCCAGCGAGTAGCGGCTGGTCAGCGCGTTGGCGAGGGCATTCGCCGTGTCAAGGCTGGTGAACAGCGGGATGCCGTGTTCGACCGCCTTGCGGCGCATCCGGACGGATTCCAGCTGCGGCAGACGACCCTTGTTGGACGTGGAAATGACGTACTGCACCTGCCCCATTTCCAGCATTTTCTCCTGCGCTTCCTTCTTCACGACGGCGGCGTACAGCCCATGCTCCTGCATGGCGCGCGCCGTGCCGGGCGTGGCGAAAATGTTGAAGCCGAGCTTGGCAAACTTGCGCGCGCAGTCAATGGCTTCCGGCTTGTCCTTGTCGCGGACGGAGACGAGAATGCCGCCCTGATGGCGCATCTTGTAGCCCGCGGCGACGAGTCCCTTGAAGATGGCCTCCTGCAGGTTCGTGCCGATGCCCAGCACTTCGCCGGTGGACTTCATCTCCGGGCCAAGGTGCGTATCGACATCCGCCAGTTTCTCGAAGGAGAAGCACGGCACCTTGACCGCGTAGTACGGGCTTTGCCGGTACAGCCCCGTGCCGTAGCCCATGTCGCGAATCTTTTCGCCCAGCATCGCGCGGACGGCGAGGTCAACCATCGGCACGCCCGTCACCTTGCTGATGTACGGCACGGTGCGGCTGGCGCGCGGGTTCGCCTCAATGACATAGACTTCGTTATGATAGACGATATACTGAATGTTGATAAGCCCCAGCGTGCCGAGTTCGAGCGCAATCTGCCGCGTGACCTCAATCAGCCGCTGCGTCATCGCGCCGGTCAGGTTCCACGCGGGATAGACAGCGATGGAGTCGCCGGAGTGGATGCCGGAGCGCTCGACATGCTCCATGATGCCGGGAATCAGCACGTCCGTGCCGTCGCAAATCGCGTCCGCTTCCGCTTCGATGCCCATCAGGTACTGGTCAATCAGCACCGGGTTCTCGATGCCCTGCGCGAGGATAATGCGCATGTACTCCACAATGTCGCTGTCCTGATAGGCGATAATCATGTTCTGACCGCCCAGCACATACGACGGGCGCACCAGCACCGGGTAGCCCAGCTCGTTCGCCGCCGCCACCGCTTCCTCGCTCGTCATGACCGTGCGGCCCTTGGCGCGCTTGATGCCGTACTTCTCCATCGCCGCGTCGAAGCGCTCGCGGTCTTCCGCCGCGTCAATCATATCCGCCGACGTACCCATGATGCGCACGCCCGCCTGCTCCAGCGCGTGAGTCAGCTTAATCGCCGTCTGCCCGCCAAACGCCGCGACGACGCCAACCGGCTTCTCCGTCGCAATCACGCCCAGCACGTCCTCCGCCGTCAGCGGCTCAAAGTACAGGCGGTCAGCGGTATCAAAGTCGGTCGAAACCGTCTCCGGGTTGTTGTTGATCATCACGACATCGTAGCCCGCCTGTTTGAGCATCCACACGCAGTGGACGGACGCATAGTCGAACTCGATGCCCTGACCGATGCGGATCGGGCCGGAACCCAAGACGACGACGCACGGCTTCTTCGGGCGCTCATCGAGGAACTCCTTCGCTTCGTTCTCGTCGTCATAGGTTGCGTAGAAGTAAGGTGTTTCCGCCGCGAATTCCGCCGCGCAGGTATCGACCATCTTGTAGACCGGGTCGCGGTGCATCGGCACTTTTTCGCCCGACAGGCGCTCAATCGCCTTGTCCGGATAGCCCATCTTCTTCGCGCGCAGATACGTCTCCGCGTCGATGTTGCCCTCTTTCAGGCGGCACTCCATGTTGTACAGGTTCAGGTACTTATGGAGGAAGAAGTAGTCGATTTTCGTGATTTCGTGCAGCTTTTCCAGCGTCACGCCGCGCGCAATCGCCTCGTACATTGCAAACATGCGCTGGTCGGTGCACTTGCCGATAAGCTCCAGGAGCTCGTCCACGCTGAGGTTCGCCATCGACTTCATCCGCAGTGTGTCGCAGCCGATTTCCGCGCCGCGAACCGCCTTCATCAGCGCCTGCTCGACGTTCACGCCAATCGCCATCACCTCGCCGGTCGCCTTCATCTGCGTGCCGAGGGTGCGCTTGCCGTACACGAACTTGTCAAACGGCCACTTCGGGATTTTCGCCACGATGTAGTCCAGCGCCGGCTCGAACGCGGCGCAGGTCTTGCCCGTCACGGCGTTCTTCATTTCATCCAGCGTATAGCCGATGGCAATCTGCGCGGCGCACTTGGCAATCGGGTAGCCCGTCGCCTTCGACGCAAGGGCGGAAGAACGGCTGACGCGCGGGTTGACCTCGATGACGGCATAGTCGAACGTATCGGGATTGAGCGCGAACTGGCAGTTGCAGCCGCCCTCGACTTCCAGCGCGGTGATGATGTCCAGCGCGGCGCGGCGGAGCATCTGGTACTCCTTATCCGCCAAGGTCAGCGCGGGCGCAACGACGATGGAGTCGCCTGTATGCACGCCGACGGGGTCGATGTTCTCCATCGAGCAGACGGCAATCACGTTGCCCAGCTTATCGCGCATGACCTCGAATTCGATTTCCTTCCAGCCGGAAATGCACTTCTCGACCAGAATCTGCGTAATCGGCGACAGGCGCAGACCATTCTCAGCGATTTCCGCCAGTTCCTTTTCGTCTTGGCAGATGCCGCCGCCCGAACCGCCCAGCGTATACGCTGGACGCACAATCACGGGGTAGCCGATGGTCTTGGCGAACGCGAGCGCATCCTCCACCGTCTCCACGACTTCCGACGGAATGACGGGCTGGTGGATGGAGAGCATCGTGTCCTTGAACTGCTGGCGGTCTTCCGCCTTTTCAATCGTCTCGCACTTGGCGCCCAGCAGCTTCACGCCGTGCTGTTCGAGGAAGCCCTCCTTCGCCAGCTGCATGGAGAGGGTCAGACCGCTCTGCCCGCCCAGCGTGGACAGCAGGGAGTCCGGCTTTTCCTTGAGGATGATGCGGCGCAGGGTTTCCAGCGTCAGCGGCTCAATGTAGATATGGTCGGCGGAGGAATGGTCGGTCATGATGGTCGCGGGGTTCGGGTTGACCAGCACGACTTCCAGCCCCGCGTCCTTCAAGGCGCGGCACGCCTGCGAACCGGCGTAGTCAAATTCGGCAGCCTGACCAATCACAATCGGGCCGGAGCCGATAATCATTACTTTGTGCAGATCGGGATTCAGCGGCATTCCTTATTCCCTCCCATCATGGCAATAAAGCGGTCGAACAGGAAGCGGGTGTCAAGCGGGCCGCCGCACGCTTCCGGGTGGAACTGGACGGAGAACGCGGGCATGTCGGTATAATCAACGCCCTCGCAGGTGCCGTCGTTGCCGTTGACAAAACGCAGGGACGCGTTTTCCGGCAGCGTGTCGCAGTCCACCGCATAGCCGTGGTTCTGGCTCGTCATGTAGGACAGCCCGGTCTTGACGTCCTTCGCGGGCTGATTTGCGCCGCGGTGGCCGTACTTCAGCTTGACGGTCTTTGCGCCCTGACTGAGCGCCAGCAGCTGATGCCCCAGGCAGATGCCGAAGGTGGGGATGCGGTGGCGCATGAGTTCGCGCAGATTCGCAATCACGGCGGTGTTATCCGCCGGGTCGCCGGGGCCGTTGGACAGCATCAGTCCGTCGGGATTCAGGTTCAGGATTTCCTGCGCCGTCGCGCTCGCCGGAACAACCGTGACCGCACAGCCGCGCTTTTCGAGTTCACGCTGGATGTTCGCCTTTGCGCCGAAGTCCCAGAGGACGACGTTGTGGATGCCCCGCTTCTTCGCGGGCTGAACGCCGTCGCACGTCACGTCCTGAATCGACGGATGGAACGGCAGCACCTTCAATTGCGCGCAGATTTCCTCCGGATTCTCCGGCTTCTCGGTCAGCAGCGCGGCATTCATCACGCCCGCATTGCGGATAACGCGGGTCAGCGCGCGGGTGTCCACCCCCGTCAGGCAGGGAATGCCCTGCGCTTTGAGGTAATCATCGAGCTTGCCTTGGCAGCGGAAGTTGCTCGGCTCATCGCAGAGTTCACGGACGATATACGCGGACAGGCGCGGGCGCGGAGACTCGAAGTCCTCCGGAATCACGCCGTAGTTGCCAATGGTCGGGAACGTCTGAATGACGATTTCCCCTTCGTAGGACGGGTCGGTCAGGGTTTCCAGATAGCCTGTCATCGCCGTGGTGAACACCAGCTCCGCCATGACCGGCTTCGCAGCGCCCATCAGCGTGCCTTCGTAAAGCTGACCGTTGGCCAGCAGCAGATAGCCCTTCATGCTCGTTTCCTCCATTTTTCTATTGGGGCAAAAACCGCGTGTTGCTTACCAGTCTTTCTTGTCCGCCATAACAGCAACCATGACTGCCTTCTGCGCGTGCAGGCGGTTCTCCGCCTCATCGAAAATCTGGTCGGCGTGGGATTCAAACACATCCGCCGTGATTTCCTCGCCGCGGTGCGCGGGCAGGCAGTGCTGCACCATGCAGCCCAGATGCGCCTTCGCCAGCAGCTCCGCGTTAATCTGATAGCCGCGGAACGCCTTCTCGCGCACCGCCTTTTCTTCCTCCTGCCCCATCGAAGCCCACACGTCAGTGAAAATGACGTCCGCATCCTTCGCCGCTTCTTCCGGGCTTTCGGTCATGAAGAACTTGCCGGGGTACTGCTCGGTGAACGAGAGCACCTGCGCGTCCGGCTGATACGCCTTCGGGCAGGCGATGGACACATGCGCGCCCATTTTGAGGAAGCCGACAATCAGCGAATTGGCCATGTTGTTGCCGTCGCCGATGTAGCACATATTCAGCCCCTCAATGCGCCCCTTGTACTCGCGCACGGTCTGCAAATCCGCCAGCACTTGGCAGGGGTGGCAGAAGTCCGTCAAGCCGTTGATAATCGGGATGCTGCCCACGCGCGCCAGCGTTTCCACTTCTTCCTGCGCAAAGGTGCGAATCATGATGCCGTCCAGATAGCGGCTCAGGACGCGCGCAGTGTCCTCCACCGGTTCGCCGCGGCCAATTTGCAGATCGCGGCTGGACAGGAACAGCGCATGACCCCCCAGCTGGTACATGCCCGTCTCAAAGCTGACGCGCGTGCGGGTCGAGGACTTCTCAAAAATCATGCCCAGCGTTTTGCCTTTGAGGATGTGGTGCTCCACGCCGGCTTTGGTTTCCGCCTTCAAGCGGTCAGCGAGGTCAAGCAGCTCCGTGATTTCTTCCTTGCTCAGGTCGAGGAGCTTCAGCAGATGCTTCATGGGAATTCCCTCCATCATTCTTCGCAGATGTCGCAGAAGTATAAAGCTGCATATTGATGCACATTTTCTGTATACGCATCATGGTTTCTTTCGTTTTCCCGCCCGAACCGAGGCGCAGCGAAATGTGTCGGGTTCAGGGGAAACAACCAGATTCTGGTGAAACTTAGGCACACGAAAATCGGCGCGTCAGCACACCTGCCGAACATTATAGCATAGAATAGCAGCGAGGGCAAGGGATGAAACCACTGCCCGGCGCATAAATTTTGAATGGTGGGCGCAAAACCCGCCGAAAAGTGCAAATAGGAGGGAAACAGGCATGGAACAGCAAGGTCGCAGAGCCATTGGGCGCGTCTGTCCGCGCGGGGCGGAAAGCTACACTTGGCAGGAGGGCGACACCGCCGAGCGTATCGCCCGTACATACGCCACCACCGTGCAGGCGCTGCAGGTCATCAATCCCGGCGTCGATTTTGCCACGCTGACCGCCGGGGAGGAAATCTGTCTGCCCAATTTCATCTATACCTGCATCAGCGGTCAGCCGTATGTGGTTGAAGACGGCGACACGTTCGCGTCGATTGCCGCGCGGCTGGACATTACGACCTTCGAACTCGCCGAGCGGAATCCCGGCGTGTCACAGAACAATCTCACCGTCGGACAGGTGCTGTGTGTTCCGGCAAAAGCGGACGACGCCGACGACGCGCAGACGCCCGCCATCCCCCTGCCGGACGACGGTGAGTACCCTGCCCTGCCTGATGACAGCCAAACGCCCGTGATTCCCCTGCCGGACGACGGCGAATATCCCGCCCTGCCTGATACGCCGACCCGTGTCTGTCCGTCAGGATATACGCTGTCCGCGGTGCAGTCGGGGCAGAGCTACGCGGATTTGCTGGTGCAGCACAACGTCAGCTATCGGGCGATGCGCAGCGCGAATCCGCAATTGATGCCGGGCTACCTGATTGCGGGCACTGCGTACTGTGCGCCGCCGTCCGGCACGCGGCAGATGTGCGCCGGCTTGCGCTCGTACACCATTCAGCCGAGGGAGACGCTGGATACGCTGGCGGTGCGCTTTCGGACGACGCGGGGGCGGCTGCTCTCGCTGAACCCGACGCTGCTGCCCAGCGACTTCTCGTCGGGAACGGTGATTTGCATCGGCTAAGGAAAAAGGGCAAGGATGCGTTCTGCACCCCTGCCCTGCTTATAGCGTTAGTTCTGATAGCAAATTCCCTGCTGCTTTTTCAGTTCATACGACACGACTTCGCCGCCGTCCAAATCCACCTTGTGCATGTCCACCGCGCAAATCTGCTGGTTGCCGTAGGTCGTGTAGTAGTAGACCCCCGTGTCAGCGTTGCAGCAGCTTGTGTACACCGTGATTTCATACCCATGCGGCAGGTGGGCGCAGCCGCGCGGGTGTGCTACGCCGCCTAAAATGTGGAAGAACTGCCCGACGCTCTCCTCCTCGCTGTGCCCGGAGACGGAGTTGTTCGTCAGGAATGCTGCGCGGACGAACCGCGACCACGGCGACCAGTCGCCCGGCAAGCCAATCGCGCCCGTGCAGCGTCCGCCCACCTTCAGCGGCAGCGTGGGAGCAAAGCGATTCACCGGCTCTTCCGGCGAAAGCGCCTGATAGTGCGCCAGATTCTCCAATTGCAGCGGCAGTGGCGGTTCGTTCGTCATCACGTTCGACCAGTTGTCGTAGACGTGCAGCCCGTCCGCCATCGACTCGACGACGATGCAGCCCTCGCGGTCGTCAATCATCCAGTGCAGCGGCGACGGCGGGAGCTGCTCGCTGAAGCCGTCGCGGGTGATGTTCAGGCGCTGGAGCAGCGTTTTCGCCTCTTGAACGCTTTCGCACTGCCCCAGAATGTACGGAATCAGCTCAAAGCTGGCGATGTTCGCGCAATCCGGCTTCACGTCGTGATACACGGCACTCGCGGGGAAGTTCAGCCCCGCCATGCTCAAGCCTTTCTCGTTCGTCGCTTCATAATATAAAGGCATTCCGCCAACGACGAACGCCATGCCAATCATGGCGAAATGGTCGCTGTTCGTCCCCTCGTGCCGGAAATGGAACGGATAGCGCCGCGGCGTGATGGCGACGGTCTCCTGATAGCTGTACTCCAAGTCAAGGTTTCTGCCGAAATAGTGGTCGCGCGTGGTCAGGCGAATCGCGGTACACATGATGCTTATCCTCCTTCTGCTGATGAGGGTAGTATAGCCCGAAATGCGCGTTTGCACAAGCGGTTTCGCGGCTTCTTGCGGAATTTTCCAGCCATCAGCGGCGGATTTTCGCCTGATGCGCGAATTTTGCATTTTCGTCCGCAATGTTCATGCTGAGTACACACGAATCCGCTACAATGTGCATAAGAATCGACAGAAGGAAGGCTTTCCTCATGGTGGAAAAAGTACTGGTATGCCTGCTGGCGGGCTTAGGTGCTGGCTTAGGCACGGGATTCGCGGGCATGAGCGCCGCGGCGGTCATCAGCCCGATGCTGATTACGTTCTTAGGCATGGAGCCGTATGCGGCGGTCGGCATTGCGCTGGCGAGCGACGTGCTGGCGAGTGCCGCAAGCGCGTGGACATACGGCAAAAACAAGAATCTCGACATTCGCAACGGCTTGCTGATGATGGCGGCGGTGCTGGCGTTCACGGTCGTAGGCAGCTACGTCGCAAGCCTTGTGCCGAGCCGAACGATGGGCAGCTTCAGCGTATTGATGACGATGCTGCTGGGCATCAAGTTCATCATCCGCCCGGTGATGACGACGCGCGAAGCCATGCAGAACGTGAGCAAAAAGAAGCGCATGGTGCAGTCGATTGTCTGCGGCGCGTTCATCGGCATGATTTGCGGCTTCGTCGGTGCGGGCGGCGGCATGATGATGCTGCTGATTCTGACCTCCGTCATGGGCTACGAGCTGAAAACCGCCGTCGGCACAAGCGTGTTCATCATGGCGTTCACGGCGCTGACGGGTGCGGTCAGCCACTTCACCATCGGCGGATTGCCGGACGGATGGACGCTGGCGCTGTGCATGGCGTTCACGCTGCTGTTCGCGCAGATTGCCGCGAAAATTGCGAACAAATCGAAGCCGGAGACGCTCAACCGGGTGGTCGGCGTGGTTTTGGTGGTGCTGGGCGTGGTGATTCTGGCGGTGCAGTATCTGAAGTAAGTGCAGATTGCAAAAAGACATGCTTGACTTTCAACATCAGGCATGTCTTTTTTGCTGCTCTCGTCGCGTCCGCAGACGCGAAACCCTCTGCGACAAAGCACGCAATTATAGGAAGTGAAATCATCCGCATTCAAAAAAGCCCGAACCATCGCTAATTCGGGCTTCTTTTTGCCTTAGTTCATCGGCACATACTCAAAGTCGATTTCAATCGTCTTGATTTCGGCGATGACAGCATCGTTGCGGTTGATGGGGGTCGGCGTTGCGCCGGCGAGGTTGCCGCCGGGCAGACGCGCCGTCTTGGGCACGCTCGTCACCCATTCGTTGTACAGATTCACGCGCGTGCACACGCTGTCGTCAGAGGTCGTGTAGGCGCGGCCCTTCAGGCGGTAGATTTCGCCGTTGATGCGCACTTCCTTGATGTTAACGAGGTAGTTCGGGTACAGCACTTCGCCGTTGCTGATGCCGATGGCGGCAAACGCGATGGACGCGGAGTAGCCCTGCGCCGTGCCGGTGAAATCCAGCCCGACGGTGTACTTGCCTTCGCCCGTGATGATGGCGTTGGTCGCGACAAGTCCCTCGGAGATGGAGTCCGCGTTGTAGGTATCGCCGACGCTGTGGGTGAGCGCCCAGCTGCCGTCGTTCCACATAATCCACGCCAGCGCGGTCTGGTCGTCCACGACCACGGCATCTTGCAGGAAGGTCACGGGGGCTTCCGCCGCAGCCGCCGCTGCTTCCGCCGCAGCAGCCGCCTGCACATCCGCATAATCCTGACCTTCTTCGTTCGCCTGACGCTTCTCCTGATACATCGCCAGAATATCGTCATCCGCGAAGGTCTGGGACACGCGCTTGTACAGCCCGCTGCAATCCCACAGGCAGTTCGTCAGGTTGTACTTGGTGCAGGCGTCAAGGAACGCCGTGTGGTACGCCAGCGTATTGTCCTTCAGCCCGTCGCTGCACGGCAGCGCGCCGTATTCGCCGATGACCACGCCGTAGCCCGCCTCGGTGAATTTCGTCATCTTTGCCAGCTGCTGGTCAAGGTATTCGTAGTCGCTCACTTTGCCCCACTTGGTGGCGCTCGCCGCGCTGGACGCGCCGCAGTACGACCACGGATCGTAGTAATGGACAGAAACCATCAGCTTGCTGTCCACGGTGTCCTTGGGCATCTGGAAGCGATCGTCGCAGGTCTGGTTAATGTCGGTGCTGTAACCCGCAATCAGCAGGAAGCGGGTCGCGTTGTTACCGCCCGTCGCGCGGACGACATCCACAAACGTCTGGTTGATTTCGTTCGTCAGCGCGTACCGCTCGTCGTCGGTCAGGTAGGTAACGACGGAATCGGAGCAGTACAGCGGAGAATTCTCGTCGAAGCGGCCGCCGAGCTCCTCGTTTGCGCTCTCGAAAATCAGGTAATCGGAGTAATCACGGAAGCGTTCGGCAATCTGCTGCCACATGCCCTTGTAGGCTTCCATGGCCAGTGCGCGGGTTTCAGCGCTTTCCGAACCGAACATGCCATACCAGCCGCCATCCCAATGGTCATTGATGATGACGTACATGCCCGCCTTGCGCGCATAGCGGACAACTTCCTCCACGCGGTCCATGTAGTCAGCGTCGATGGTGTAGTCGCCTTCGTAGAGGTGGGTGGCGTTGGTCATCCAAGCTACGGGAATGCGGATGGTGTCAAAGCCCGCCGCTTTCATGCCGTCAATTATGGCCTGCGTCGTTTTCGGCTGACCCCAGTGCGTCTCATAGCTAAGGGGCGTGTTCGTCTTGATGCCGACGTTGTTGTCGCAGGCTTCCAGGGTGTTGCCGAGATTGATGCCGTTGCCCATCAGGCGGGTAGCCTCCAGCGCCGTCAAGCCCTCGCGCATCACGCCGTTATCCACCGCTTCTGCCTCTTCCGCCGACCCTACGCAGGGAATCAGCATCAGCACCGCCAGCATCAGGCTGAACAGGTGCAGGAACCGCTTCTTCATATCCATCGTTCCTTTCTTCTGCGTATTTGACCGCAGTTTCCTTTTAATTATAGCATCAGCGAAATCGTTTTGTCAATGGATATTTGTCTGTCTATGCATATTTTCATGCCATATCTGCCAAGTCTTCGGCGGATTTTCGCTGTCTTTTACGAAAAAACGGTTTCGTATCGAAAATTGGTTTTCGTTCGATGATTATCTATTGATTTGAAGAAAAAAACAGCCTCCCGGCACAATCCATGTCGGGAGGTTGCTTTGGACGGGCTGATTACTCAATCGTCAGGTAGAGCGCCAGATTTTCCGCCGTCGCGGGCACGAAGGTCACATCCGCCTTTTCGTTCTGCGCGTTGATGACCGCGGTGAAGGCATCTTCATCCGCCGCTTCGCCGTTCACGAAATAGACGACGTTTTCGTTTTCATCCAGCTTGCTTTCCGCCAGCTCATTGTACTGCGCATCGCGGTTCTCGTCCTTGTAGAAGGTCGCCACGCCGGATTCCGCCGCGCTGCTGCTGAAGGAGAAGGAGCCATCTTCCTTCAGGCCAATCATCGCGCGGTAGTAGAAGCCGTACGCACAGATGACTTCATCGGCGCTGGTCAGCACCAGATAGCCCAGTGCTTCGCCGTTCACGGTCACATTCAGCACCACGTCGAGCTTGCCGTCGCCGTCCACATCCAGCACAGCGAAGGAATCATAGCCCGCGCCCTCGGTGAACTCGTCGTTCAGGGCATCCTGCAGGGTCTTGTTCGTCTTGTCAGAGGGAACATAGACCTCGCTGCCGCCGTTCAGCACAGCCGCAATTGCCGGCAGATCCGCCGGGTCGCCCACCATATCCGCAACGGGGCTGGCAACAGGGCTGGCGACCGTGCTGGCAACGGGACTCACGGTTTCCGCCACGGCAAACGCGCACAGCATCATGGACAGCGCCATCATGATTGCAAGGAACTTCTTCATGTTCATTTTCCTCTCTTTCTTTTCCAGAATATTTTCGCTGCGGAGAGCCGCCGCGAAAGTTTCGTTCCATTCTTTAGGAACAAAAAGCAGTATATCACATTTTCGTCCAATTGTCGATGGCGAATTGTAAATTCTATGTGAAAAAATGGTCACTAATTATCCTTATTCCGCATATCATTCGCTTTTATGCTGTTTTTTTCTTTCATATTCGGCAAAAAAGATGCGGATGAGGCGCTTTTTTCACCTCGTCCGCATTCTTTTCATGGTTTTTCACGGAATCTTGGGGGGAAGAGCAGCTTGGGAGCGCGTCTGCGGACGCGCAAAGTTAGGGGCAGGGACGCTTCGCTGCCTGCGCCTTTGTTGAGTGCATTTAAGATGATGGTCGGACGCGGAACAGTTGGGGCGTTGCCCCAAACCCCACAAGGGACGCTGTC
>ERZ780032.616-NODE-616-length-13323-cov-5.800799_pt1 | contig 13323 bp, 9 predicted proteins | sample MGYA00511856_ERZ780032 | MGnify/ENA primary metagenome ERZ780032 (study PRJEB29588, sample SAMEA2147983) | human gut metagenome | biome: human gut; feature: human-associated habitat; material: faeces | place: Denmark | collected 2008/2010 ...
GACAGCGGACTGGTTCACACGGTGGAAACGACATCTGCCAATGTGCACGACAGCAGCATGGTTGTCGAGCTTCTTCAAGGAACAGAGGAGGATGTTTATGGGGACAGCGGGTATCTGGGTGCAGAAAAGAAGAATGATGCAATTCTTGTCAACAATGAAGGAAAGCCAATCCGGTATCAAATCAACAAACATCCGTCGCAGCTGAAGAAAGCAAGCGGCGAAAAGTTCGAGCTGCTCAAGGCAATCGAACATGCGAAATCCTCGGTGCGTTCCAAAGTGGAACATGTGTTTTGCGTAATAAAGAGAATCTTTCATTTTTGCAAAACACGATTCCGAGGACGGGAAAAACTGCATCAGCATTGCTGCACACTGTTTGCACTTGTGAATTTATACCTTGCTCGCAATCGAATGAAGGTTGCGTAACAAGGTTTATTTCGCGTGCAAACAGTGCGCTTGAATTGCGCTTTTTCTCGAAATTTGGGTCGGCGGGGATGATGTGGATGGTTTGGGCGCAATTATAAGGGGGAGCCCTAACAGTACGGTTGGCAATTGCGGTTTTTTGCCTTCCTTTACTAACAGTCAGCAACGTAGAAATCTGCTGGAAACGCAGGAAAATCGGGCATTACAGGGCAGTGCAGTTCTCTGAAAGGGAAGCGGTGAGCATCTCGCCTAAGCAGTCGGTCGTGGGTTCGACTCCCACTGGGCTCAATCCCCAAAGAAGCAATTCTTTTTGGCTGATCTTCTCGCGTGCGTGTTGGCAAACGTGCGAAGAACATCGGCTGGAAAGATTTTTTCTTTTCATTGACAGTTTCTCCAACTTTCAAGCGCCGATAGTACAATTCCACGCTGCTTTTGCTGAAAAAATGTGCTACAATACAAATGCATCAAGGAAGTCGTATAGCCTTTTTGGCAAAAAACGCCGGGCAGCTTTTACCATATCAAACAGCTGTCCGACGAAATAAGCGAGGGGATAACAATGGACATCATCAAAATCAAAGCCGAAGTATACCAGCTTGAACAGCAGGGAAAACGCCTGCCGATTCTGCATTATTTGCAGGACGTGTGGCAGCAGGAGCCGCAGTCTGAGGGCTTGACCGTGCTGGCACTGCGGCAGATGGTTGCCTATGCGGATACGGTGGTTCAATTTTCGGAAAATTCCCCGCTGTGGGAGGCGAAAAATGAGTATTCGCTCTACAAGGCTTTTCTGCTGGATATTATTTCTTGGGGGCTGAAAAACTACCGCACGAGCAAGCAGTTCCTATGGCAAATGTGCTTTTATCTCAATCCGGAATACACCGATTACTATATGTACGGCAGGGAGATAACGGACGACAATGCGGTTGAATGGAAGAAGACGCTGTTTCAGGAAGCTGCCCAGCTATATCCGGACAGCTTGCTTTTCAAGTGCATTGACCCTATTGAGTGCATGGATCATCGGCGGCTGGACAGATTTACGGAAGAAGAGAAAGCGCAGATTCGCGCGGAACTCGCGGAATGGAATTTGCAGGAGAATGAACTGGATCACGAAGTTGTGTGGATTTTTGACCACTATCTGTTTCATGAGGGGATTCAGCGATAAGTTTTGCGGGGAATAACAATAAGAAGCTGCGCGGCGATGCCACCATGACGGCAAAGCCGCGCAGTTTTTATCCAGTTTCTTGCCGTGTCAGAAGGCACGCATCCCGCCCTCCTCCCACAATTTACAACATATTTACACCCCGCCCCTCGCAATCCCCGCCGCCCCATGCTATACTAAAGCGGGTGATAATCATGCCAAAACGCATTCTCATCGTCGAGGACGACGCGGCGATTTCGCGCCTGCTCGAATCCAACCTGCGCCTGTCCGGGTATCAGCTCATTTGCACGGCGGATGGCTGCCAAGCACTGGAACTGCTGCAAAATCAACCCTTCGATTTGGCACTGTGCGATATCATGCTGCCCGAAATCGACGGCTTTGAGCTCCTGCCGCACATGCGCGCGCAGGGCGTGCCGGTCATTTTCGTCTCCGCCAAGGCGGACGTGCAGAGCCGGGTGCGCGGGCTGCGGCTGGGCGCGGAGGACTATCTCGTCAAGCCGTTTGACATTCTGGAGCTGCTCGTGCGAATGGAAAAGGTGCTCGCGCGGTCGGACAAGCATCCGCAGAGGTTCCGGTATCGCGATATCGCCGTCGATGAGGCGAGCCACACAGTCACGAAAAGCGGAACACCGGTTTCACTGAAGCCGATGGAGTACGAGCTGCTGCTGACGTTCATCCGCCATCCGGGCATGGTGATGACGCGGGAGGATTTGCTGCATCAGGTGTGGGGCGACGCGTTCATCGGCGAAACGCGCACGGTGGATGTGCACGTCGCGGCACTGCGACGCAAGTTGGATTTGGGCGGAGAACTTGCCACTGTGTACAAAATTGGCTATCGGTTGGAGGTGCTGGCGTGAAATTGTGGCTCAAGCAGACACTCGTCACCCTTGCGGTGATTCTGCTGTCCGTCAGCGTGTGTCTGTACCATTTTGTGGCACAGGAGACCGACCAGCTGATTCAGCAGGCGATCCAGAGCGGCGCGCGCGACACGGCGGTTTTCTGCGACCACTTGTCTACGCTGGAACGTACGTCAACCGCTTATGACATGGATATCATCACCCGGCAAGCGCTGATTCAGTACACGTTTTCGACGTATGCGCATCTGTTGCAGACAGGGGACTGCACGTGGTCGCTGGTGATGGACGGACAGTACTACTACAACACGGCGTCGTGCCAGCAAATGGAAACCCTGCCGATGGCGGAAGATGCCGTCGCCGCCAGCCGCATCGTCGAGCGGGGCGGGACGCACCTGCTGATATCCGCGCAAACCATCTCGGTGCTGCAAACGCCGCTGACGGTCTATCGCGCGGCGAACATCGAATCGACATATCAACATATAAACGATTTAACGCGCGCGGCGCAGCTGTCCCTGCTGGGCTGCCTGCTGCTGTGCGGCGTGCTGCTGCCGCTGATGCTGCGGAAAACGCTCGCGCCACTGCGGAAATTGGCACAGATTTCGGACAAAATCGCGTGCGGGGCATATGAACTGCGGGTTAATATTTCGGCGGATGACGAGGTGGGCGAGCTGGCGCGCGCGTTTGACCACATGGCGGATACGGTGGAGCAGAAAATTGCCGATTTGGAGGATACCGCCCGGCGGCGCTCGCCTACGAGGGGCGCTGCATGGGCTACGAGTACGACGGCGGGATGAGCAGCCTGCGCGGCGACCTGTTCATTTTTACCCGAAAGGTAAACGGCGCGCCGACGGCATGGACAAGCGAGGACTGCCAGGCGTACGACAATTTTGAGGACACCTATCAGCTGAAAACGCCGTACGAAGCGCTGAGAATCATTATTGACCGTTACGATGGCGCGATTTGGATGCAGTGGCAAGCGCCGCACACGATTGACCTTGCGTCCGGTCAGGCGGCGACGCTGCTGCCGTTCGACCAGATTGTGACAATCGCCGCGCAGCTGCTGCCGCTGAAATATCAATTTCAGGAACAGTATCTGGCGTACAGGAATCAGGATGCGAACCGAATGACGGTCAACCGCATCACGCTCAGCTATTCGCGAGTGCAGAATCGGGATAATCAAGAAAATTTTTCCATGTTGCCCGTGCGGGATTTCTTTGATGCGGACGACCCGGCGAAGTCGCTGCTGACCATCAGTGCTGTCGACGGCACGGTGATTGACCGCGGCTTTGGGTACTAAGCCGATGAAAGCGATTGTCTGCGATGTCCGCCGCGCACTCGCAGGGCGCTGGTTTTGGGCGGCGCTGCTGGCGACCACGGCGGCGCTGTACCTCTCCATCGGACAAGGCGCCGATGCGCTGATGGATGACACACAAAACTTGCGGTTTACATTGAGCGAGCTCCTGATGATGGCGCTGTGCGGTGATTTCGGGATGCTGACCCTCCCGGCGCTCTCCGCTTTGCCCTTCGCGGCACAGGCGCTGCACGAAATCAAGTGCGGCGCGGTTCGCCCGGCGGTGTTCCGGGCAGGGCGGAGGATGTGGATTCTGGGCAAAGCGGCGGGTTGCATCCTCAGCGGCATGGTGCTGCAAGCGGCGGGGCTGTTGGGGCTGATTCTGTACGCTGTCCGCGGCGGGAGCATCCTGCTGGAAATAAATGCAGAGTTTAATGCGACGCTCCTGCGGCGGATGCTCTGCGGGGGCATTTGGGCGAGCGTCGGATGCGTGATGGCGCTGGCAACGGAAACATCCTCCGCCGCGCACCTCGGCCCACTGTGCCTGTGCTACGCGCTGATGATGCTCGGCAAGCGCTTTTTCCCGGCGGCGGTGATGCTAAATCCTATAAACTGGATTGACGGCGGCGACGGGATGCTTGCGGGGCTGGAAACTGTTTCCATCCTCCTGCAAATCGTCTTTTTGAAGCGAGGTGTCCGGGAATATGTGTAAAATGCAGCTGCCCCTCGTCTGCGCGGGGTGGAATCTGTACAGCCTGCGAAAAAACCCAAGGTTTTATTTAAGCCTGACGCTGGGCTTCCTGCTCTGCTGGCTGCTGACGGACAAAACGATGCAAATCAGCCGAACGTACCTGACCAGCGTGCAGCTTGTCGAGCCGTTCGTATGGTGCTACGCGGATGGGGACAGCATCCTCTACGCCGCGCTGGTGCTGATGCTGATGCTCTCCGCCCTCCCGCGCATGGACACGCCGGCAAGCTACCTGATTTTCCGCACGACGCGGCGGAGCTGGCTCATCGGGCAAATCATCACTACGCTGATTGTAACTTTCGGTTATTGCCTGATGATTCTGCTTAGCTCGATGCTGATGTGCATCGGCTGCAATGTGTACGCCACGAATCGCTGGAGCGAGACCGCGACCATGCTCTCTTTTGCGCCCGCCGGATTTGAAACCGCGCTCACCGTCATGCGAAAGACGGTCAAACTGACCACGCCGTGGGGCTGCTGCGCGCAGATTTTCGGGCTGATGTTCCAGTATGTGCTGCTGCTTTCCATGCTGCAACTGCTGTTTACTGTGCTGAAAAGCAAGAAAACAGGCATATTAGCCGCCATTTTGCTGAATTTTGTCGGATTTGTGCTGACGCCGGAGCGCTTCATGGCGTGGTTGCACCTGCCCACGGAGATGCGCTATTACGCCAACGTGCTCGCGGCGTGGCTCTCGCCATTGCAGCACGCCACCTACACCATGCACAATTTCGGCTACGATTTGCTGCCGCGGCTGCACGTCTCCTACCTGATTTTGGGTGGATTGACCGTGCTGCTGATGGCGCTCGCTGCCATCAAAATGCGTACCTTCCAGTTTAACTTTGCAGGAGGTGTTTCGGATGCGTGAAATCGTCGTGGACGTGCAGCACGTCAGCAAGTCGTTCGGCAGCGAGCAGGTTTTGGAAGATGTTACCTTGCAATTGATGCGCGGGAAAATCCACGGCATCATCGGGCGGAACGGCAGCGGCAAAACCGTGCTGATGAAATGCATCTGCGGATTCCTGCGGCCGACGGCGGGGAAAATCAGCGTATTCGGCAAAAATATCGGCACGGACTGCGATTTTGCGCCCCAAACGGGAATGCTGATTGAAACCCCCGGTTTTCTGCCGCACGAGACGGGCATGAGCAATCTCCTGTGGCTTGCGAAGTTAGGCAACGGCGCGCGCTGCGAGGACGTGGCGGCGCTGATGCGCTTGGTGGGGCTTGACCCCGCGGCAAAAAAGCGGGTGAGCCAGTATTCGCTGGGGATGCGGCAGCAGCTGGGCATTGCGCAAGCGCTGCTGGACGCGCCGGAGCTGCTGATTTTGGACGAGCCGATGAACGGGCTGGATAAAAATGGCGTTGCGGAGATTCGCACGCTGCTGCTTGACTTGAGGGCGCAGGGCAAGACGATTCTGCTCGCCAGCCACTTCGCGCAGGACATCGACGCGCTGTGCGACACGGTGCAGGAGATGGCGCAGGGGCGGATACGGGAGGTGTAATCCGAAGAGAATCCCCTCATGCACTTTGCGATTCCCTTATACTATTTCCAAATTCACCTGCGCCATCTGCTTGCGCCTTTTCCCCGTTGGCGTCCGCTCATTCCACTTAGCGTAGCGCTGCTACGCTGCGTTCCATTCACGTTAGCCAGAATGAAAAATTCGCGGCGCATCTTGGCGCATTCTCATTTGGAAATAGTATTAAATCGTGCTGTGTTTTAAGGGAAAAGCTAAAAATCCACACAAAAATAGGCAGGAAACGCGTCTCCTGCCCTTTTTTTATTGCCTTGTTTTCCGATATTCCCCCGGCGTCAGCCCGGTAATCTGCTTAAACCGGCGGATAAAGCTGTTCAAATTGTAGTACCCCACCGACTCGGACACCATTTGCAGCGGCATCGTCGTGCTTTCCAGCAGGGAGCACGCTTTGCGGATGCGCAGGTCAGCGACGTAGCTGGTCAGCGTGTCGCCGGTCTGCTGCTTGAAGTACTGGCTTAAGTAGCCGGAGGAAAGGTCGAGCTTGGCGGCAACGTCCTGCAGGGAGAAGCTGCAGTCGTCGTAGCTGTCCGCGATGCAGGTGTAGATGCGCTGGAGCAGCTCCGTCACCGGCGCGCCGCTCTCGGCGGTGTCCGGCACAAGCGCCTTCGGGTCGGGCTCCAGCAGGTGGAGCATGAAGGCAAGGTAATCATCCACCGTGCGCAGATAGGTGATGGTGAACAGGTCGTCCATGTTCACCTGCCGCGCGCCGCCCGCCATCAGCAGCTGCACGGCGGAGTTGCAGTAGCTTTTCGCCAGCAGGGAGGGCACGCAGTCCGCCTTCAGCCCGTCGATGAAGCGGCGGATGGTCTGCATCTGCTGCTGCGGGGTCTGGGCGGGCAGGTCGTTCAGGAGGGCGAGGCGGTCGGAGGACGGCACATCAAGGGTGCGCGTCAGCTCGTGATACGGAATCAGCTGATGCTGTCCGCGGATGAAGTGCTCCTTGACGGCTTGCGTGGCTTCAAAACAGGCGGTGGAGAGGTGCGCCACGTCGGTGTAGCAGTTGGACATGCCGATGGAGAACACGAGATTGTATTTTTCGCTGCTGATGTCCAGCAATCGGCGGCAGCAATCCGCCAGCTTCGATTCCTCGTCCGCCTCCATGCCAACCAGACAGACGAACATGGAGTGCTCGAACAGCTCGCGGAACTGCCACGTGAAGTCATCCCCGAAGCACTCCGCAAAGATGGCGGACAGCGTCTGCCGGGGGATGGCGGTATCCTGATTGAAGGCGCGCAGCATCAGCACCTGATAGCACGGCTTGGTGAAGGACATGCCCAGCGCTTCCGCCTCTATATTATAGGAAGCGAAAGAGTCGAATTTGCCCTTGAGCAGCGAAAACAGCAGCGAATCCTTCAGTGCCTGCCCGTCGGGGGAGGTCATCAGCTGACTGCGCATGTGGTTGTTCTGCTCGGCGAGGGAGGCAATCGCATCCTTCAGCGACTCCAGATCATCCGCATCCGACCGCCCCAGCGATTCGGTCAACTCCTGTATCGGGCGGTAATTCACCTTCATCGCATAGTGGATGACCAGCGTGCCCGCCGCCAGCACCACCAGCAGGAACAGCGCCAGCATCGCCTGTGCGCGGTAGAGCGGCGCAAGCGTCTCGCTCGCGGGGAGGAAGAAGTAGTACGTCCAGTTCAGGACGGAGGACGGCTCGCGGTAGATGAGGTAATTCGTGCCGTGCAGGCGGATGGTGCTGATGCCGTCGGTCAGCGGCGCATCCAGTGCCATCGTCGATACGACGACCTGCCCGCTGCTGTCCAGTATCGCGCCCTGCTGGCTAGGGGCGCTCTCCGGCGAGAGGAAGGACAGGAAGTGCCGCTCCTGCACGAAGAAAATCAGGACGCTGTTTTGCAGGCGCGAAAAGACCGACGGCGTGTTGATGAACGCCAGATAGCGTTCCGCGCTGCCGCTCCGCTGTGCCGTGCGGATGATGCGGCGGCTGCTGTCGGCAAGGCTGCTCGCCACGGGGTCGCCTTCCGGGAAGGAGAAGATGCGGTCGAAGAACAGCGCGGCGGAGTACACGGCAGTGGAGGTGTACACCATCTTGGCGTCCGCGTCCGCCAGCGCAATTTCGGAAATCAGGGTGGAGGGGGCAAGCAGATTCTTGAACTCGTTCACCAGCCGCAGGTCGCGCACGGGGCTGGGCGCTTCTAAATAATAGGAAAAGAAATTCTGATTGACTGTCGAAATCTGGTACTCGATGTCGTAAATCTGCTGGAGGTCGCTGTCCATCTCCTGCACGCTCTGCTGCACGAGCGCGCGGTGGTTGTCCTCCAGATTCGTCCGCAGCTGCCGGATGAAGAACACCTGCGACACGAAAACGAGGGCGATGATGGCGGTCAGCAGCAGCGCGCCGTAGGATGCCAGATACTTATAGTACGTCTTGGAATGATGCCCGAACATGTTCCCTTCTCCTCCCAGTCACATGGGTTTATTCTATCACAAATCCACCATTTTTTCAAGGAAAGAGGGGGCAAAACGCAAATTCTGCATATAAAAAGGGGGCATCTACAATTTTTTAGGTGGTGATTTTGTGTCCTGCATGGGAAAATGACGACCAAAAAACACAAAAACCATCATTTTGAAGATTGAAAACCGCCGCCGCCTGTGAGAGAATACGCTTGAAACAAGTCCCCCCCGAAAATGACGGCGGTGTGCAGCGGGGCACGCCGAAGAGGAGGAAAAACCAAGTGAAGCGTAGCATCGTGCTGTCTCTGATTCTGGCGATTTGCTGCTTATTGCCATTCACCGCGTCGGCAGAGGAATGGTCGGATTTCTTCGCGCTGAACGAGGAAACCGCTATCGGCTATGACGAGGCGCTGGCATCGTATCAGGATACCCCGAACGCACCGGCAGGTACGCGGATTGAACTGCTGCCCAGCGCGGCGATTTTGTCGGGGGATGCGGTGCTTGCGCAGGAGGCCATCATCACCGGCGACGGCGAAAGCACGGCGGTCTGGACGGTGGATGTGCACGTGACTGGACTGTACGAATTGGAAATCACCTACTTCGCGCAGGACGGCAACGAGGCGAAAGTGCAGCGCCGCTTGACCATCGACGGCATCGTGCCGTATGAGGAAGCGAACAACATCTGCTTATACCGCCGCTTTGTGGAGCGGGCGAGCGAAATCGGCCGCAAGAACTCCATCGACGATGAAGTGTGGGCGCGGCAGGATGAAATCCACCTCTGGCAGACCGTCCGCGCGGCGGATGGGCAGGGCGTGTATGTTGACCCGCTCAAATTCTGCCTGACGGCGGGCCGCCACGAGATTTCCCGACATTATGTAGACCAGCCGGTGACACTGGGCACGCTGGCGCTGGTCGCCCCGGCGGCTCATCCGACTTACGCGGAAGCGGCGGCGGGCTACGCGGCGCAGGGACTGAAAGCGGCGGACAAGGATGTGCAAATCAAGTTTCAGGCGGAAAACAGCGCGTGGCGCAGTGAGAACGTCATCCGCCGCGAATCCGATGCCGACCCGATGACCGAGCCGCGTTCCGGCGCGAACCGCGTGCTGAATGTGATGGGCGGCTGGCGCTGGCGGCTGGGGAATGCGGCGGTCGCGTGGGATTTCGACGTGCCGGAGGACGGGCTGTACGCCATCACCCTGAAGGTGCAGCAGAACAACGACGCGGGGATGCCCTCCTATCGGCAGATTATGGTGGACGGCGAAATTCCCTTCGACGAGCTGCGGCTGTACTCCTTCCCGTACAGCGACCAGTGGTATGCCGAGACGCTGCACGGCGCGGACGGCGAACCGTACCTCTTCCACCTGACGAAGGGCACGCACACGCTGACGATGACCGTGAAGCTGGGGACGATTGGCGAAATCATGACGCGCACGGAGGCGGACACCGCGTATCTCAGCGAGATTCACCGCGAAATCGTCAAAATCACGGGCACTGACCCTGACTACAACTACGAATACGACCTCTACCGCACGATGCCGGGGTTGTCCGATCAGCTGCTGCATCTCGTCGACCGCTTGCAGGAAAGCGCCGACTTGCTGGCTTCCATCTCCAACGAAACGACCTCGATGGAGAGCAACTATCGCCAAATCATCGACCAAATGCGCTTCTTCGCGGAGGATGTTGACCGCATCCCGCGCGCGCTCAGCGACATGGACAACGCGCAGTCCAACCTCGGCACGTACATTTCGTCTATTGAGAAGTGCCCGCTGGCGGTGGACTACATCGTCGTGCACGCGCCGGAAGCAAAGGTGGAAATCAACACGTCGAACTTCTTCCAGCGCATGGGCGTGACGGTGGAAAACTTCCTCGCGTCCTTCTACAAGGATTACGATTCCGTCGGGCTGATTGTGGATGAAAACGCGCCGGATGAGGCGGAAAAAACGGTGCTGGATGTGTGGATTGGCCGCGGCACGGAGTGGGGCGAAATTCTGAAGGAATTGGCAGACGAGGACTTCACGCCAAAGACGGGCATCGTCGTCAACCTGCATGTGCTGCCGTCCGGGCAGCTGGCGACGGGGTCAGTCAACACCATTCTGCTCAGCGTGACCTCCGGCACAGCGCCGGACGTGGCGCTCTCGGTGGACTACAACCTGCCCGGCGAGTTCGCCTTCCGCGAAGCCGTGGTGGATTTGACCCAATTCGACGATTTTGAGGAGGTCGCGAGCCAGTTCTACGAATCGAGCCTCGTGCCCTACACCTACCGCGGCGGCGTGTACGCCCTGCCGGAGACGATGGACTTCACCGTCATGATTTACCGGCAGGACGTGATGCGCGAGCTGGGCATCGACCTGCCCGAAACGTGGACGGATTTGTACCAGCGCGTGCTGCCCCGGCTGTACGAGAACAACATGAGCTTCTCCCTGCCGGTGGACACGTCGGTATCTTCCAACTCGCCCGGTGCGCTGCGCGGCTTCACGATGCTGCTGCTGCAAATGGGCGGCGAATACTACAACGGCGACGGCGAATCCTCCGCGCTGGACACGCCTGAAGCCTACAAGGCGTTCAAATTCTGGACGGACATGTACGCCAACTACGGCATTGACGCGGAAAGCAACTTCTTCACCCGCATCCGCACGGGCACGATGCCCATCGGCATCAGCAACTACACGGGCTACTTGCAGCTGCTCACGAGCGCGCCGGAGCTCTACGGCCGCTGGTCGATTGCGCCCGTCCCCGGCACGGTGCAGGCGGACGGCACAGTCAGCCACGCGGTGGGCACAACGGCATCCACGGCGGGGGTCATCCTCAGCCAGTCGGACAAGCAGGAGGCGGCGTGGACATTCCTGAAGTGGTGGATGAGCGCGGAAACGCAGACGCGCTACGGGCGTGAATTGGAAGCAATCCTCGGCACGGGCGCGCGCTGGAACACCGCGAACGTTGAATCCTTCTTCTCGCTTCCGTGGGATGCCCGCCATGCGCAGATTATCAAGGCGCAGATGGAGAGCGCCCGCGAGCAGATGATTGTGCCCGGCGGCTACTTCACGGGCCGGCACATCATCAACGCATGGAACAGCGTGGTGGTGAACAACAAGGATGCCCGCGACATGCTGGAGAAGGCAGTCAAGGACATCAACAAGGAACTGGACAACAAGCGCAAGGAATTTGGATTGGATAATTAAGGAGGATAGCCCGTGACTGCCATCTGCCAGAAGAAAAACAAAGGGATGCGTGCGTGGCTGCGCAAAAATGCGGTCGGCTACGCCTTCCTGATGCCGTTCCTCGTTCTGTTTGCGATTTTCGTCATCGTGCCGGTCGGCGTGGCGATGTACTACTCGCTGACGAACTACAACATGATTCAAGCGCCCAAGTTCGTGGGCTTAAGCAACTACGCACAGCTGATTCTGGACGACGACGTGTTCCTGATTTCGCTCAAGAACACGCTGCTGCTGGCGGTCGTCACCGGGCCGCTGGGGTACTTCGCCTCCTTCCTCATGGCGTGGATTATTACGCTGGTGAAGAAGGGGCGCGGCTTCTTCTCGATGGCGTTCTACGCGCCGTCGCTCACCTCCGGCGTGGCAATGTCCACCATTTGGCTGATTCTCTTCTCCGGCGACCGCTACGGCTACATCAATAACCTGCTCCTGCGCTTCGGCATCATCATGGAGCCGATTCTGTGGACGAAGGATGCGGATTACGTCCTGCCGGTCATCATGATTATCACCATTTGGATGAGCATGGGCAACGGCTTCCTGTCCTTCCTCGCGGGCTTCCAGAACATTGACCCGTCGATGTACGAGGCGGGGCGCGTGGACGGCATCAAGAACAAGTTTCAGGAGCTGCGGCTGATTACTATTCCGCTGATGAAGCCGCAGATGCTCTTCGGTGCCATCAACTCCATCGTGGGCGCGTTCGCCGTGTTTGACGTGGCGACGGCGGTGGCGGGTATGCCCAGCCCAAACTACGCCGCGCACACCATCGTCGCCCACCTGTACGATTACGCCTTCACCCGCTTCAACATGGGCTATGCATCCTCCGTGGCAATGGTGCTGTTCCTCATCACCTTCTTCCTCGGTCGGCTGTGCATGCGCCTGTTCCACGACGAAACGTAAGAAAGGAGGGCTGGCAACATGTCGACGGTATCCCTCAAAATCAGCAGAAAGCGCATTCGGATGCATCGGCCTTCCTTCTCGCGGGTGATGCTGTACATCTTCCTCTGCCTGATGGTGGTGGTCTGCGCGCTGCCGCTGTTCGCAATGGTCTGCCGCGCGCTGATGCCGCTGGATGAACTCTACCTCTATCCGCCGCGCCTCATCGTGCAGAAGCCGACGCTGCGCAATTTCTCGGATTTGCTGACTTCGCTTTCCTCCTCCACCGTGCCGTTTACGCGCTACATCTTCAACAGCCTGTTCACCACTGTCGCGACGGTGCTCGCGTCGATTCTGGTGTGCTGTCTGGGTGCATACGGGCTGGTGAAGCACCGTCCGGCGGGGTCGAACATCATCTTCGGCATCGTGGTGGCGGCGCTGTCCTTCTCCACCCACGTCACGACGATTCCCAACTACTTGGTCGTCAACAAACTGGGGCTCGTGAACACCTGCTGGGCGCTGATTATCCCCAAAATCGCCGTGGCGTACAACTTCTTTCTGGTCAAGCAGTTCTGCGAGCAGCTGCCGGACTCCATTCTGGAAGCGGCGCGCATCGACGGCGCACGCGAGCTGCACATCTTCTGGAAGATTGCCATGCCGCTGCTCAAGCCCGCATGGACGACCTTGGCGGTGTTCTCCTTCGTCAGCAACTGGAATGACTACTTCTCGCCCCTCATCTTCATTCAGTCCAACGCGCTGAAGACGATGCCGCTGGCGCTGCAAACCATGTCGGGCGGCGCGGGCGTGGGGGCGGGGGCGGGGACG
>ERZ780032.618-NODE-618-length-13294-cov-2.887907_pt1 | contig 13294 bp, 10 predicted proteins | sample MGYA00511856_ERZ780032 | MGnify/ENA primary metagenome ERZ780032 (study PRJEB29588, sample SAMEA2147983) | human gut metagenome | biome: human gut; feature: human-associated habitat; material: faeces | place: Denmark | collected 2008/2010 ...
AACCGCTCTGGTAAGCATTACTCGTACCATCTAATAGTTTGATTCCGTTAAAATCAATAACGTCACATAAACGATTTATTTCTTCCATTCTCTGTTGAACTTCTGTTCTGATTGCCTGCATTGAAGATGTACCATAAGTACCGTTGGCAGCTTGTTCGGTCAAATCTCTTATACGCTGTAGATAATCAGAAACAATATCCAATACACCTTCAGCAGTATCAAGAAGCGATAGTCCCATTGTTGCATTTGATTCAGCAACATCATAACCTGAAATCTGAGCTTCCATTAAAGTTGATACAGCTGAACCTGCAGCATCATCTTTACCTGAGTTAATACGATACCCTGTTGATAATCTTTCCATCGCGGTGTTCATTCCGGTGGTCGCTGATGCTAAGTTCCTTTGTGCCGTCAAGGAGGCAAGGTTTGTGTTAATAGTGATTGAAGCCATAATTTGATCTCCTTTTCTTTCTTTTTTCTTCCATGAACACAACAAAAGTAATGCCATAATGTGGCAAAAGACTTTTGTGATAATTGTTCCGGCTTTTTATTCCTTCACACTATCATATTAAATGCTGTAGCCAAAAATTAAAATTCCCAATTAGTTAGAAATTTCTACAACTTTAGTAGGGATAAATTACAGACTTCTCATATGCGTAAACGGCCAGAAAAGAAATACAGCGCGGCCTATGAACCTTTCCTTTGGCAATGTTCCCCAGAAACGGCTGTCCATAGAATTGCCACGGTTGTCCCCCATCATGAAATAATGTCCCTGAGGAATTACAAGAGGACCGCAATACATATCTGATTTGCACTTGTGGAAATCATACTCGCTCATTATATAATCTTCTTTTAAAGGTTTATCATTTATATAGACTTTATAAGCCCCGTTATCACTTTGTTTTATTTCCAATTTTTCCCCTGGAAGCCCTACAACACGTTTTATATAAGCAATGTCTTTACAGAAAAAACCTGTTAGTCTGCTAAAAACAGCCCAAGGAGTTGTTTTCAATTTTACAAAAGGCGGATAAAATATCATTACATCGCCTCTTTGCGGAGTATTTTCAAAACTATGATTTTTTAGAAGATTGGGAAATTTAGTCAGTTTTTCAACAACAATTCTATCACCTTCGACAAGTGTAGGTTTCATAGAACCGGATGGTATCCATCTTAATTCTGCAATAAAAAATCTTATTAAAATAACTGCAACTACAACAAAAACTATAGTATCTATTGTTTCTTTAAGATTTGCCTTAAACTTCTCTTTATCAATCATAGTTCTATAAGTAAACCCTCTAGTCCCTTTTTATAAATATTATCAGGCAGCTGTCCGATATCTCCTCTTAGCCTCTTTAAATAATTATCTATTAAAGCAGATGTTTTTTCAATACCCAAAATATCTTTAGGAGTAAAGATTTCATTAGCAGCATCACACTCGGCCGACAACTTCTCTAAATCATTTTTTAGCTGAAAAAATATACCAAAATTTCTTGCAAAACTAACGGCATCAGCAACCGGTAAATTTTCAATAATTGCACAGCTTTCCATAATTGCCTCAAAAAGGAATGCAGTTTTTCCCTCACAAATTCTTATATATTGGTCAATATCAGGTTTCTTTCCTCGAAGAAAAAATTGGGTTAACTCTGCATTACACATTTGTTTTGTGCAGTTTAAAAAAATTTTCAATATATTATTATCGTTAACCTCCATCAATTTTTCTGTTGCAATAGAAAGTAAATAATCTCCGGAAAGTATTGATACATATGGTGAAAATACTTCTCCTATTGTAGTTTCACCTCTACGGGTTTTGGCATTATCAATTACATCATCGTGCAGCAGTGACGCATTATGTATTATTTCACCAGCAGCCATTATTTTTATACATTGCGGTAAAACTTTTTTGTCCAAGGCTTTAATATATAAAGAAGTAATCGTTGAGCGAATTCGTTTTGATGAGCCTGATAAAAATTTTTCTAAAGCTTGTTTTATATCATCTTGTTCTAGCGAAACATTTTTAATTTCATTATCAACAAAATTAAGCTCTTCTGAGATAATAGATTTTATATTTTGCATGGTTTGAATAATATCATAAAGTCTGCGCAGGGTAAATTAGTTTGTCCGGTATAATAATAAAAAAAAAGGGAAACGAGTTAACTCGTTTCCCTTCAACAACCATAACCCTAATCAACGAACTAGCAAAAATAAATAGTTCTACCCATACCTTAACCTTTCTTAAACTAAGTTTAATGCAATACTTGGTGTCTGGTTTGCTGTTGCTAACAGGGTTGCAGATGCTTGCTGCAGAATTTGTGACTGAATATAGTTTGAAGATTCTTCTGCGACATCTGTATCTCTCAGCGTAGACAATGATGATGTCAAGTTTTGAGATTGAACATCTATTGCAGTAATAGCAGATTCTACTCTGTTCTGAGCAGCACCAATTCTTGTTACTCTTGAAGAAATATCATCAATTGCAGAATCAAGGAAGCTCAACATTTCTTTTGCTCCATAAGAATCTTCTACACCAGATGCTAAAGTATAAGAATCAGTAGCACTGTCATAAATCAGACCGCTGCAAGCTGCTGCAAATATTTTATTATTAACTATTTTTTGTTCTTCATCTGTTGTTTTCAAATCCACAGCATGTTTATTAGCTTGCTCAAGCATCTGTTGTAATGTTACACCATTACCATTAGCCTTTGTCATATTTGTGAAAAGTCCGCTGATTGTTGCACTTTTAAACAGATCAATATCTAAATTTATAATACTGTCGCCATCGCCATAAAGACCAACCTGCAAGTCAATACCCTTTTCGTTCATACCGGTAATATTACCATTAGTACCATCAAATGACATAAGCTTAATTCCGTTAAATTCAGCATTTGATGCCACACGTGTAATTTCATCTAATCTTGCTGAAATTTCAGACTGGATTGCTTTAAGTGAAGCAGAAGCATAAGTGCCGTTTGCAGCCTGTTCGGTCAAATCTCTGATACGCTGCAAGTGATCTGACAAAAGGCTGTAACTTTGTTCTGCTGATGTCAACATGTCTGAACCTGTTGCCGCGTTATCAGCAGCTACATCCAGAGAACCTAGTTGAGTTTCCCACATGTTTGCAATTGAATAACCGGCTGCATTGTCTTTTGCGTGGTTAATTTTGTAACCTGTGGACATCCTTTCTAAAGATGTGTTCAAATTTGTTGTCGCACTGTTCAAACTTCTTTGTGCGATAATTGATGAAATGTTTGTGTTGATTGTGAGTGCCATAGTTGGGATCTCCTTTCTCTCTTTCGATACGTACTCTAATCTGACGCGGCAAAATAATTTACTTTTCGCCCGTCTATAACTGCACAGTCCATGTGCAGCACTCTATGTTACTCTTTGCCCTTATTAGGCATTTTTTGCGTAGTTTTCCCCATGACTGTTTCTAATAAGACTAAAACCAGCCCTGAGAAGCCTGTGATTATATCACGGCTTTTGTGATAGTATTCTCTCCTTATTTTTGGATATGTACCCTGTCCGTATACACCACTGTTTTACCCTGATTATTTAAAAACGATTTTCTACACATTTTTCATAAGCTCGCTGACTTCCATTGTCGGCATTAATGCTTATTCAAAACATACATTCCATGTATTTGTGATATATACTTCTTACAATAACATTATTGTTTCAATATATAAAAAAAGTAAACTGTTTCTTGTAATTTTTTTACAAATCTTAAATTAAGTTAAAATTTGTTTACAAAAAAGGCAATTTTTCCAGCTATGCATACTTTATATATTTAAGGAGTATAAACACGTGGTACAAGTATCTGGAAATTCACAACCAAAAGTCTGGATAAACGGACAATACATGCCGGCAAACAAAGGTATTGACGGCAAATGGTACGTTGAAATTGACGGGAAACGTGTTGAAGTAGATCCTAACGATTTATTCGGCATGAACAGCAAGTGGGAAGAACTCAATCAAAGCTTTGAAGATCAGAAGGAAAAACATGCCGGCTGGAGGCAGCACTGGCTTGATTTGCAAGGCAAAGCTAGCACAGCATATGATGCTGCAATTGCTGCATATAAACAAGCTTCCCAAAAATATAGTGAAATTACACAGGGCTTAAATTTCTCTGAACTGGAAGGTTCTCAAAGAGAAGAAGCAAAACAATACAGAGCAGATATGTCAACAGCTGGTACGCAAAAGAGAAGGGCTGTTTCTGACAGCATATTCTACGGCAGATTGGCCGTTGATGAAACATACTGTATGCAGGATTACACAAATTTGCAGAGTTTAGCATCACATATGCAGGGATAAACTATCCTTCCCAATTTATTCTCTCTTTTTCAATAACAAGAGGCTTTTTCTCTGCAAATCTGCAAAGCATTATCAAGTATTCTCCAATCATACCGACGCTTAAAATTTGTATAAACATTAAGAAATAAAGCGAAAGCATTTTTTTAGGGATAATAAAGTTTAAATACCCGACATAGCAGATAAGGCTAAGCATAATTAATGCAAAGGTTATAACCGTACCAAAGAACCCTATCATTGTAATAATATGAATCGGAACTTTTGTTGTTCTCGTAAGCCCCAGCATACCATTATCCCAGAGAGTTACCAAATTATTCTTATCAAAACCGCTCGTTCTTTCCGGCTCATCAAAATCAATAATTTTCATTGAAAATCCCATATCTAGAACTGAACCTCTGAAATACGGATAAGGATCTTCAACCTCTTTAAGTTTATCTATAACCTTTTTATCATAAAGCCCAAACCCTTTATAATTACGGATAAGATTTCCTCCTTCATCCTTCATTAAGTCAAGGGCAAAATAATAAAACTTCCTTAGAATATTTAAGAAAGAAAAGCTTTTCTTGTCATATTTTCTGGCAATTACGACATCACAACCTTTTTCCCAGTTGTCAATAAAATCAGCAATCAATTCAGGAGGATCTTGTAAATCTGAGGCAAGATATATTACAGCATCGCCAGAAGCTTGCATAATTGCATAGTAAGCGGATTTTATGTATCCAAAATTTCTTGAATTAAAAATAAGTTTAACCCGCTTGTCGTCCATTGCTAGTTTTCTAAGCTCATCCTGAGAAAAATCAGTCGAGTCATTATCGATAAATATGAACTCAAATTCATACCTTTCTATATACTTTTCTATCACTTCATTTATTCCTCTATATAGTATAGGAATATTATCTTCCTCATTAAAGCAGGATGAAACAATACTGATTTTTTTCATATAATCACCTCTTTATCACTAATGCTACCATAAATTGCCTGTCTGTAGAATAGCATATATTTATTTTACCCTCATACTTAATTAAAAAAGGAGATTGCCAGTGATAAAGATGATGATGTTCGACTTTAGAGAGTCTGAAAAAGAATTTTTTGAAAATAATGAGTTAGTGGATTTTGATATAACTTTTATTAATGAACCTCTTAATGAAACAACAGAACTCAGCGAAGAGCAGCTTAAAGAAACATCTATAATTAGTGTATTCAGGAGCTCTAACCTTACAAGAAATGTTCTTGATAAATTCCGGAATCTGAGAATGATTGCCACCCGTTCATATGGATACGGACATATTGATCTTGATTATTGTATTGAACACAATATTGCAGTTTTAAATATCGAAGAATATGGAGAAGAAGCAGTTGCCCAGTATGCAATTGCCCTGATAATAGTTCTTATAAGAAACATGCTTCCTGCAATTATTGACATGAAAAGCCATAACATTAACTATGAGCATTATGAAGGGCGCACTCTTTCCAGCTTAAAGCTCGGCATAATAGGCTGCGGCGAGGTAGGCGCTCTGGTTTCAAAAATTGCGCATTTCTTTGGTATGAAAGTTATGATTTATTCTTATATGCAAAATCCGGAGCTGGAAGGATTTTGTGACTTCGTAAGTTTTGATGAACTTTTAAAAGAATCTGATATTATATCCCTGCATCTTCCATATACAGGAGATAATTACCATATGCTTGGCCCTGATGAATTTGACAAGATGAAAGATGGAGTTTATATAGTAAATACAGCACGCGGAGAACTTTTAGATATAAAAGCTTTATATGACAATCTCATCAAAGGTAAGGTAAAAGCTGCTGCTCTCGATGTACTTGAGTGTGAATTTCTTAGCACTCACCCTGGCGAGTTAACAAATGTTATTGAAAATTCTAATTCTAATTGCGTAGAAACAGCTTTAATAACCCAAAAGTTATTCAAGATGGATAATGTAATTATTACCCCTCATATTGCTTATAATACAAATGACTCTGTAAATTATCTTTTAGAAAAAACATTCAATAACATTAGAGATTATCTAAAAGGTCTAAAAACAAATAGAGTTTGTTAAAAATTTATGCTATGATTAATTTATGGCAATTATATCAGATGATGACGAATTGGAGAAAAGGGGTAAATACGGGGGGAATAAGAAAAACCCTATAGTTAAGCCTGAAACCATTGAATATGACAATACATTTGAGAGCTCTATACGTCCTAAAGACTTTGACAGCTATATAGGACAGGGAGCGCTCAAAGAAACCTTAAAAATAACACTGGAAGCTGCTAAAAAACGCAGCAAGCCTCTGGACCATATGTTATTTTACGGTCCACCCGGTCTGGGGAAAACAACAATTGCAGGGGTTATTGCTTCGCAGATGGGAGTTGATATAAGAATTACTTCTGCTCCGGCGCTGGAAAGACCGCGTGATATTATAGGTATATTAATGTCATTAAAAGGCGGAGAAATCCTGTTTATTGACGAAATACACAGATTAAATAAAGTTGCGGAAGAAATCTTATATCCGGCAATGGAAGATTTTACGCTTGATATGACAACAGGCAAGAGCCAGACCGCAAAAACTCTAAGAATACCTTTGCCTAAGTTCACCTTAATCGGCGCAACAACAAAAGCTGGAGAACTTTCCAGTCCGCTTCGTGACAGGTTCGGGATTATCCACAGACTTGAATTTTATACAATAGAAGAATTAACCAGCGTTGTGCAAAGAACTGCTAAAATTCTTGATATTGAAATTTCTACTGATGGTGCAAAAGCTATTGCAATGCGTTCAAGAGGAACGCCAAGAATTGCAAACAGACTTATTAAAAGAGTTGCAGATTTTGCAATAGTTAAACACGACGGTAAAATTAACGAAAATGTTGCCAATGAGTCACTGGATTTGTTAAAAATAGATGAATTTGGACTTGATAACACAGACAGAGCTCTTTTAAATTTAATTATTGATAAGTATGACGGCGGGCCGGTCGGAATAGAAACAATAGCCGCGGCACTGAGCGAAGATGTAAGAACGATTGAAGATGTATGCGAACCATATCTCCTTCAGGCCGGTCTTTTGCAGAGAACTCCGAGAGGCAGAAAAGTTTCGCCGGAAGGATATAGACATTTAGGAATTAAAATACAATCAATGCAGACTAATCTGTTTGATTAAGCAAGGCGCATATTATGAAATATCTTTTATTAATATTATCAATGTTGTTTTTACCGGTTATGGCAGATGAAGCAAAGATACTGCCTTCCCAAACCGGAATAGTTGAAAAGGTTCAGTATGTTGATTTAAACGACGATACTGTATCACAGACCAAACAAACTATACAGGTTAGGCTTCTTACCGGAGAATTTAAAGGTGAAACCGTAGAGCTTGATAATATGCTTACCGGAAATCCTTATTATGATATCAAATTGAAAAAAAATACAAAAGTTATACTCCATGCAGAAGACAACGGAGAAGGAGTGGAGTTTTCTATTGAAGACATCAAGCGTTCAGGAAACCTTGGCTGGCTGTCATTGTTATTCTGCGGACTTTTGATATATGTAGGAAGAAAAAAAGGATTTTACAGCCTTATTTCTATAGGGCTTACAGTGCTTCTTATAACACACGCACTCTCGCCTTTAATATTAATTGGTATAAATCCGGTTCTTGCGACTATTTTAATTTGTATTGCTTCAACTGCAGCAACAATGTATCTGGTAGGCGGTTTTAACGCAAAGAGCACATCTGCTGTTATCGGAGCTATGTTAAGTCTTTTGTTCGCAGGCCTGCTGTCATACATAACCATGTTTACTGCGCATCTTACCGGTTTCACAGAAGAAAACTCTATGTTTTTGTATACAGCTCACCCTGAACTTGATTTTATCGGCATAACAATTTCGACAATGATACTTGCGACACTCGGGGCTGTAATGGATGTTGCAATGTCAATTGCCAGCACAATTAATGAAATTTATATCACAGATAATACAAAAACAGTAAAAGATCTTTTTATTTCCGGAATGAATGTTGGGCGTGATATTATCGGAACAATGGCAAATACTTTAATACTGGTATATCTCGGCGGTTCGCTTCCACTTTTGCTTCTCGCAGGAAATATTGATTTGCAAAAATTTATAAACCTTAACCAAGTAGTCACAGAAACAGCTTCTGCGCTGATAGGAAGCATTGCAATTGTTATCTGCGTACCATTTACAGCAGTAGCTGCCTCGCAGATGATAAAGCATTTTTCTGCTAAAAATGAAGATATTAATCTTGATTGCAATTAGTATTACAATATGCTACAATCGTCGTGTATTGGAGGAGAGAATTATGAAAAATTTTATAATACTAATGCTGACATTGTGCATAGCATCAACTGCTGCTTTTGCAGGTGCTTTTAAAGCTGATGCAAGAACAAAAAGAATACCGGCAGGAACTGTTTTTGAACTGGAATTTTTACAGCCTGTAAGCACTTTTTCAGGATGTGAAGGAGATTCTTTTGTTGCAACTTTAAAAAATGAACTCTCATCTGATACAAACATAATATTACCGGCAGGCTCTGTTGTAAGAGGAAGTGTTTCTAAGGTTAATACAGCAAAAAGATTTTCAAGAGGTGCTAAACTTTATCTTGATTTTGACCACGTAGTTACCCCTAACGGCAGACAAATTCCTTTGGATATGGCCGTATGTCAATTTGATAATATATATTTTGACGGGTCTTTGTATAAAAACCTTGGATACGGTGAAGCTGTCAAGAAAAACTATGAACGAGGAGTAGAAATAACTAAAAATGCAACCAATTATGGTATGAGTGCAGGAGAATCTGCTCCGGGTATTCAATATTTAACAGCACCTATCTGCGCTGTAGGCGGATTTATCGGCGGAGTTGGATACTGGGTTGGCGACAGTGTTGCTGATATGTTTAGAAAAGGTCAGGACGTATACATTAATAAAGGTGATGTGCTAAGCGTAAAGCTGCTTAACCCTATTGATATACCAGTTTATTAAGAAATATTTGAAAGCAGTCCTAAAACATTTTGTGCTTTAAGATTTCTAGTTGAAGCTAATAAAGTCGAGGAGGCTTGCTGTAAGATTTGGTAGCGGATGTAATTTGATGATTCTTCCGCTATATCTGCATCCTGCATAGTTGAACGGAAAGATATCAAGTTATTAAGTTTTAGTACCTGTGCTTCTGCAACGCTCTCTAAACGGTTTATGGTGCTGCCTATATTTAAAAGCTGTTCGGATACAGTCTTTAACATATCATCTATGGCTTCTAAACTTTCTAAAGCAGATTTAGCAGTTGATAAATCGACTGTAAAGCCAATAGTACTAAAATCTATTGTTATGTGTATAAATTTATCATCACCACTGCCAATATCAATTTTTAAATCCATTTCAAACGGAGAGGTTATTATACGGCGGACATTTGTATAAATAGTATTAATTCCTTTGTCGTACAAAGTATTGTTTCCGGCTCCGCCATCAATATTGTTGCTATTGCCCGAATTTACGCGTATAGTATCTTTGGCGGACCCGCCTTCATAAATATTTGCATTGCCTGAAATTGTTACATTGTTGTCGCCGCCTGTGCTGGTTATGTGGTTATTATCACCTGATATATTGAAAGCATCACTTGAGCTGCCAGTATTTATCTCGTTATTACTGCCTTTAACAGAAACATTTTTCTCGCCATTCAAACTAATATATGTATTGTTATTACCCTGAATTATCGTTTTATTTGCACCATTATTTACTGTCACCTCATTGCTACTCCCGAGAATATTGATTTCGCCAACTGCTTTATCAACATTTAAGGTATTATCATCACCGGAAATACCTATTTTATTATTTCCACTACCGGCTGTAATATTATTTGATGAACCCGTTACACGAATATCATTACTTCCATCTGCTGCTGTTACAGTATTATTAGATTCTGAAATTGTAATATTATTATTTCCGTTACCTGCATCTACAACATTATTTGAACCATTAATATTTAACCTATCATTACCATCTCCAGCTATGATATTTGAATTATTATTACAATTTATATTAATAATATCATTTCCATCTTCACCGTTAATTTCTTTACCAGAGGCCGCATTAACAGTAATTGTATCATTACCATCACCTCCAAGAACTGAATTATCCGCAGAATTTAAAATTAGATTATCATCACCATTCAAACCATAAATTTTATTATTTGAACCGGATTCGACAATTATTGTATCTGCATATTTACTTCCATATACAAGATTGTTATCACCTTTAACGGCTAAATTACAAGCACTGTCATCAGAAGTTATTGTAAAGTTAGAACCGTCAACAGTTATTTTGCCGGTTGTTGCATTATATGAATATTTCAAACTGTTAACAGCTTGAGAAGTGCCAAGAGTCGTCGAATTTTTTATAGTGTATTTCTTGCCATCAATGATAAAAGACTTTTCTTCGCCGATTGAAGAAAACTGCAGCATTCCGCTGTTTGGATCGCTAACGACATTAACGAGCGCAGCATTTCCGTCCGAATTATCGACATAATAATTATCGCCAGTTGCACCATCAATTGTATTTGCACCTTTGCTATTTATAACAAAATAATCATCACCGCCTGCTCCATTAACAATATTATTATTTCCATTAACATAGAATGTATCATTCCCCATCCCGCCTGTAATGTTACAATCGTTAGCATCAATATTATATATATTATTACCGTCTGTATCTTTTGGAGCACAAGAAGCATTGATATTGTACGTATCATCACCGGTACCGCCATCAATCTCATTGCTTGTTGAAACATTTATTGTTATTGTGTCATTTCCAGCTCCTCCATAAATAAAGCTGCCGGATTGATTAGCGATAATTGTATCATCTCCATTGCCGCCATGCGTTTTCCCCCAGTATGAATTTTGGATTAAAGTATCATTGCCGGAGTTTCCATAAAGGTTAACAGCCCAGCCTTTAGCAGTAAATTTGTCATCCAATTCTCTGCCATAACAATTATTATATGCACCACTTACTACTACATTGTATGCAATATTATCGGTTTTACCGTGTACATCTACGTAAGAACCCCAAAAAGAAGTTTCGCCTGACACAGAATTATAATTGTATAAAACAACAGAGGTTCTGTCGCTTGTTTTATTATTAAGATAGTAAGAAACCCCGTTGATTGTTACCGTTTTGGATGCAGAAGGATTTATTACAACTGCAGAACAATTATCAGCATCTCCAAAACCACTGATACCAATATTATTAACTGATTTATTCGTAATTCTATTTGTACCTGCTCCGCCATATATTGTTGCATTACTTGCACTACCTAACACTGTCACATTATCATTTCCGTCACCTGCATCAAGATAATGCCCTGTTCCTTTTGTAATCTCTACAGTATCATCACCATTTCCCGCAAAAATCAGACAACTGTTAGCGCCATTATTAATAATTGTATCATTGCCATCCTGCCCCCACATATACACGTCGGCAGCATTATTCTCAATATAATCATCACCGGAGCCTCCGTATATTGTTGCATATCTGGCAGTATCAGCGACAATAATAGTATCTTTTAAATTTCCGCCGGTAAAAGTCATTCTCTGTGATAGTAACTTTACATTATGGCTTTGCTCAGAATTACCAGTTATTTTAAAATATGTTCCTTGAAATTCAATCGTATCACCATTTATAGAATAAACCAGATTTTGAACATAAGATGCGGTATTAGTAATTGTATATTCTTTACCGTTAATCGTTAATGTTTTTGTTGCCCCTATTGCAAAAACTTCCGAATACGCATTCGCATTTGGAACATTTGCTTTTATTGTATTTGTTCCATTATCATTAATTGCATTTGTGCCACCACCACCGTCTACAAAAGTATTTTGCACGCCGGATTTAATATTAAAAGTGTCTTCTCCTGAATTACCATAACAATACCAATTATTAGCATTAATATTAAAAATATCATCTCCACTACCACCATTTGCATTAGGATTTGAACTAGTTGGAACGGAATAATTGAGATTTATAATATCATCTCCGTCTCCCGCCCAAACAGTTGCCCCTCCATATATGTTGAAAGTGTCATTGCCGGCGTCTCCATAAAATAGGTTATGTACATTTGCAGCTACATTTGTAAAGGTATCATCCCCTGCTCCACCATATAATCTATTATCCCGATTAACAGCGTTAGCAAGTGCCAGCGAGTCGTTTTTTTCACCACCATAAACATTATTCGAGCTGCCATTTATTACAAGATTATGAGCAACATCAGCCTGCCCCTTAATAGTCATTTTATTAGCTGATATCGTCAACACACCGGTACTCTTATCTTTTGTATAAGATAAAGAAGCTGACCCGGAAGCGTTATTAGTTACTGTATAACTTACCCCATCAATTATTACGGTTTTTGTTTCACCGGAAGAGAAATCAAATGCTCCCGATACAGTATCTTCGTCAGATATGGACATTACACGGGAAGACATAAGAGCCGATGGAGAAGCACTCCGAACTGAGTTTGAAAGACGTGATACAGGTGTATTACTATTCTGCTCTGTTTCAAACAGGTTTTTCCCGTTATAAGATGTAACATTTCTTATCTGCTCTATCTGCTCCAATATCTCATCAGCCTCTGCCTGCATTGCTTCCCGTGCATCTGCATCATAAGTCCCATTTGACGCCTGTGTTGCCAAATCTCGTAAACGCTCAAGAAGCTTCTGTATCTCCTCCAAACCGCCCTCAGCGGTCTGAAGCAATGCAATACCATCCTCTGTATTCTGCTGAACCTGGAGCATTGAGCTTATTTTCTTCGATAAATCGGTGATAATTGAATAACCGGCTGCATTATCTTTCGCATGGTTAACTTTATAACCCGTTGTCATCCGGTTGATTGAGTTATTCAAGCCTAATGCATTTTCACCTAAAGTCCGCTGTAAAATTAAATCAGCAACATCGCTTCCGAAGGTTATCATAAATCACCTCCGGTGCTCCGAACTAAATTTATATAGGC
>ERZ780032.634-NODE-634-length-13165-cov-3.430892_pt1 | contig 13165 bp, 10 predicted proteins | sample MGYA00511856_ERZ780032 | MGnify/ENA primary metagenome ERZ780032 (study PRJEB29588, sample SAMEA2147983) | human gut metagenome | biome: human gut; feature: human-associated habitat; material: faeces | place: Denmark | collected 2008/2010 ...
CGGTCGGAGCACCATGCAGATAGCACCCAATCGAAGTGCAGTAAGTCAAGTGTGATTGCGGATGTATATATTACCAAGCGGGTCGTCTGTCACAAAAGCTTCTTAAAATCCTCCAGACAAACCGGTCTGGAGAAATGATATCCCTGATAGTAAGTGGAACCATACCTATGAAGGTAATCGAACAGTGCCTTGTCCTCGACACCTTCAATGCAGCTCTTGTATCCGAGTTGATGTGCACAGGACACAACCGCCTGTACAAGGACCTGATTAGGCTTGCTCTCCTGTATTCCCCTGACAAATGACATATCGACCTTAAGCTCATCTATCGGTAATTCCGTGAGCAGATTTAGGGTAGCATTTCCCGTTCCAAAATCATCAATAGCGATCTTTATTCCAAGTTTCCTGAAATATTCCAGCTCATTTTTCAGAAATGCTATATCCATATTCTTACATCTCTCTGTGAGCTCTATGCACAAATACTCAGGAGGGAACTTCGTCTTTTTTAATATATCCACAACAGCCTGCCTAAATCCATGATTCTCAAGCTGAGTCGCTGATATATTGACATTCACCACAAAATCAGGTCTGATCTTGCGGATCTCCATACCATCCGTGAGTGCCTGCTCTATTATCCAGTTGCCAAGTTCAAAGAAACACGGCTCCATCTCAAGCCACGGTATAAATATTCCCGGTGGAACCACTCCAAATTCCTTGTGTTTCCATCTGAGAAGAGCCTCCATACCTACTATGTGTCCTGTCTCGGAATTTGCTATAGGCTGATAGCACATGAAAAAGCCTTCCATGTTGTTTGCCACACATTTGTGTATTGTGCTGTACAGCTGCAGTCTCATTCTATCATTGTCCTTGATCTCCTCATTGAAGAATACAAGTTCACCATGATGATCCTCCTTGGATCTCTCCAGGGCATATTCCACACTGCTCTTTATCACGTCCTCATCGGCTCCTACATGGTCATATATCAGACCACCTCCGTACAATTTAAGCGGGATCGATGTGCCATTCAGACCTACATTGTCAAGTGCAAGATTCTGTACATGTCTGTATACCTCTTTGAGTTCCTGTTTGGTATACACGTTTGAACAAATCGCAAATTTTGCACCGTCAAGTCTGAACACGAGTCCCTTTCCACCGACGACATTTTTGAGCTTTGTGGCAAAATCCTTAAGAACAGCATTGCCATATGCATATCCATACATCATATTGATACTGTTGAACATGGATATTCCTATTGCCAGAATGCTCATCGTCTGCTTGTTTCTCAAATGTATTGATATATACTTGGTATACTCATGCTGATTGTGCAGGTTAGTCACCGGATCAACCCCATCTATGACACCGTGGTTTATGACAGTGCCAACAAAGAACTCCGGATCACCATTTTCTTTCTTGGTGATGAAACCTCTGCAGGTGCAGACCACATATTCACCATTTTTGTTTCTCATTCTATATTCTACATCATGATACTTTTTGCGCCCCGCAAATACCTCTGTAATATCCTGTTCAAATATTGCTCTGTCATCTGGATGTATAAGCTTCTCCCACACTTTCTGTGTATCATATATGTATTGCCCCGGAAGCCCAAAGTAATCCACCGCACTTGCAGACCATTTTGTAACATTCGTATCGAGATCATCCATAAATATATAATTTCTGAGTGTTGTAGCTGCAAGGGCATCAAATATCCTGTCTGTCTTTCCAAGATTCCTGTAATGCGGGACTCCATCCTTTGTAGTTCCTACAGCTATATTCGCCTCATTCTCCACGCTCTCGCGCCTCTTGACCTCAGGATGCTTCGAATAGAATCTCTTCTTATCCTCATACATCAGTCTTTCGGCTTCGTTCATTATCTTGTCTATGGAATCAGCCTCAGCCTTCCAGACTGCGCCGAACGCAACCGGAGCCTCCTCCTGCTCATCAATTACCTCTTTATATCTGGCGATCATTGAGTTAAACGACTGCTCAGCAATATCCATAATGATGACAACAAATTCATCGCCACTTATCCTGTAACATGCATTTTCGCCAAAATGCTGTGCCAACATCTGCGATACCCTCTGAAGATATAGATCTCCTTCTTTATGTCCATAATGATCATTCACATACTTCAATTTGTTCACATCGTTGAATACGAATCCGACCGACCGCTTATCATTTCGGTCTGCATACGCGTCGCACAGAATGTTAAATGCATTTCTATTGCCGAGACGAGTGAGTGTATCCTTGTAACTGTAAAATTCCAACAGCTCCTGCTTCTCTATGCTCTCAGAATACTCCTCATGTATATCCCTCGTATAAAGATAGAATACCTTATTGTCATCTCTATAGTCAGCAGTAGGTATGACCTCAGTCATCACCCATCTGTACACCATATCCATTTTACGCTTATATCTAATGGTAAATCTGTCATGTCCATTTGCAAAATATTTTATGAGGAACTCAGGAGACAGGCACTTTCTTACCCTGTCCACATCGTCAGGGAATATCTCACCACCCATAGTCATGTCTTTCATGTAATCTCCAAGGCAGTCATGCTTAACCTCATCTCTGCTTCTTATATATCCGCCTCTCAATGTCTCGCAAATATTGTGCGTCACATCAATCCTGAATATACGCCTGTATACCCTTGTCAGTGTCCTGAGACTATCCTCCAGCACCAGGGTGTCAAGGCTGACTGCCCTCATGCCGAACACAACCCATTGTCCGTCCTCTCTCGGCTCTTTCTCAGCTTCTATATCCATGGAAACCCACTCATAGTCCTCGCCAAGTCTCAATCTGAACCTGAAATTACGCACGATGGATCTGGCTCCGGCTTCTATGAGTGCTTTGACATGCTTCATATCACACATATATGCAAATTCTCTGACTTCATCAGGATGACAACAGTCCAGTCCCTTGTTATCCTTAAAATAGGAAGATACGTCAGAGGTACTTTTATAATTATCTGCATTCTTGTCCACGCTGATAACACTCACATACTCCCCAGTATCAATGTTGACCAGCGCCAGTTTCACATAATTATCATATAATATGTTCTGTACATGTTCTTTGTAGTATTGTTTATCAAGTGATACTTCTTTCAAAAGATCCCTCCTTGCAGCAGCATCCAGCCTGCCATATATTCCCACGAAACCGTTTCCATTATAGCATTTACGCCATAATATAAAAAGGATGTTTTAACTAATTACATGTCTAAATAGATAAAAATAGCTGATAAAAAAGTTACACAAACAATTTTACCAGCTATTAATAACCATCAATTAATACAATATTAAATTATTTATACACCAGACAACAGCTCTGTTTATTTGCTCTGACGTTTCTTGTAATCCTCAAGCAGCTCCTTAAACAGCTTATCATGCTCAGGATATGCCTTTCTGATGAACACAAGCTTGTTGTTGCCATCCAGCAGACAATGTGAGCTTGTGCAAAGTGTTCTAAGCTCGCCTGTCTTCTTGTCCACGATCTCATATGAAAACCCTACACGGACACCTGTATACTCCGAAAGACTGACATGTATCAGCACATCATCGCCGAAGTGGCACATACTCTTATACTCAGCCGTCACACCAAGCACAGGAATTATATATCCGTCATCCTCTATAGACTTGTAATCCCAGCCTATCTGCTTCATCCAGTCCAGCCTTGCCTCCTCGATCCATCTGATGTAATTGGAGTGGTGTACTATCTGCATCCTGTCCGTCTCATAATAATAAACCGATCTATCATATGGCTTGATCTTACTCATATCTATCATTTTTCTTCACCTGATTTCTGACTTACTTCCAGTCCTTTTCCTTGATCTCAACACGTCTTACCTTGCCGCTGATGGTCTTTGGCATCTCATCAACGAACTCGATAACTCTAGGTCTCTTGTAGCTTGCGATGTTCTCTTTAAAGTATCTCTTGAGCTCCTTCTTGAGGTTCTCATCGCCAACTGTACCCTCTGTGAGAACGATAGTGGCCTTTATTGCCTGACCTCTTGTGCTGTCAGGTACTGATGTAACTGCACACTCAAGGACATAAGGTATTCTCATGATCTCATTCTCTATCTCGAAAGGTCCTACTCTGTAGCCTGCAACCTTGATGATATCATCCACACGTCCAACGAACCAGAAATATCCATCCTCATCCTGGTAAGCCGTATCACCTGTGTGATAGAAGCCGTCATGCATAACCTCGGCTGTTCTCTGTGGATCCCTGTAGTACTCCATGAACAGTCCGTCCGGCGCACCGTCTGCGATGTTGATGACGATCTCACCTGTCTCACCAGGTGCAGCAAATGTTCCGTCTGCCTTCATGATCCTCACGTCATACATTGGGCTTGCCTTACCCATTGATCCCGGTCTTGGAGTAGTATTCTCAAGGTTACCAATGGTAAGAGTCGTCTCTGTCTGACCAAATCCTTCATATATAGTGAATCCTGTCTTCTCCTTGAATACGTCAAATACCTCAGGGTTAAGTGCCTCACCCGCTGTTGTACAGTATCTGAGGGATGAGAGGTTGTACTTACTCATATCCATACGGATAAGGATTCTGTACAGTGTTGGAGGTGCACAGAATGTTGAGATATTGTACTTCTCTATAAGCTTGAATATAGTGTCCGCACTGAATGTATCAAAGTCAAATACGAATACGCATGCCTCGCACAGCCACTGTCCGTAGAGCTTGCCCCAGAGAGCCTTACCCCAGCCTGTATCTGAAACTGTGAGATGAACCTCACCAGGTTTGTTGCAGTGCCAGTATTTTGCTGTGATGTAATGTCCAAGTGGATACAGATGATTGTGTGCAACCATCTTTGGATGCTCTGTTGTTCCCGATGTGAACATGACGAACAGTATATCATCCTTTCCTCCTACGGCATCCTCGCCTGTAGGTCTTGGAAACTCGGTGCTGCACTCCATGATTCCCTCATCGAAGAAGTTCCAGCCTTCTACTGGATGATTTACAACGATCTTTGTCAGCTTGTCATCAGCAAATGTATCTATGGACGCCGTGATTCCGTCATCTGATGTACACACAACCGCTGATACGCCTGCTGCCTCAATTCTATACTGATAATCTGTTGCCTTTAATATATTTGTCGCCGGTATAGCTATGGCACCGATCTTGTGGAGAGCCATCATGGTGAACCAATACTGATAATGTCTCTTTAACACGAGCATTACCTTGTCACCCTTCCTGATGCCCAGGCTCTTGAAGTAATTGGCTGCCCTGTTGGAATAATCCTTGATATCCTGGAATGTGAATTTCTTCTCGATCGTTCTATCCTTTGATACATAGATGAGCGCTGTCTGATCAGGCTTCCTCTCTGCCAGAGCATCCATTACGTCGTATGCGAAGTTGAAATTCTCGCTGTTGGTGAACTCAATCTTGCTGAGAACTCCATTCTCATCAAGAGCTGACCTCACAAACTTTCCTGCTATTCCCTGCTCTGGTCTCATTTCTGTTGACATGTTAATTTCCTCCATAAACTATAAGTTCTGATAATATATATGGTAAAACGGCTTTTCCGCCTTTTAACGCCGGCGATACATGCCGTTTTTTATCACATTATGTATTAACTTAGTATAAAAAGTCTTCTAAGTTCGTATTTCTATCTAGCAATCAAAATAAACATTACTTTAATGTGCGTTTTCAATTAACTTTACATGTAGTTTCGATTACTACATCCATATATTATCATATCTCTTTGTCATGTCAACAGAAAAATAAAAGTTTTAATTTATTTTCACATATTGGTATTACATTTTGACTGCACAGTTTTTTCCCTCAATCCATAAAAATAAGGCGTGCAGCAATGAATCCCCCCGGATAAGTCCAGTTTCATCTCCATCGCTGCACGCCTTAATTTTCTTATTATTTCATTATATATCACAGTCTCTACTGATCCTGTACCTGCTTGGAATCCTGTGTCTGCTGCCGACTGTCCCACTGAAGCTTCTTCTTACGCATCTGTGACTTGTATACAAGTATCGCCGTAACCACCGATACGCACACAAATATAAGCACACATATCACAAATATCAAAACTGTTGTCATGTCTTTGTCCTCCATGCACTAATCTCTCACCATATCAATCTTGTCTGCTCCCTGCTTCTCAAGATTCTCTGTGATGTTGATATCTGTAGAATTATCAAGGGCTGCCTTTCTGTCACGCATCGCCATGTTCGGATCCCTGTGTCTTGAAGGGCCGCCCACGCAGCCACCTTCACACGCCATACCTTCCATGAAGTCATCCTGGAATCTGTTGAACTTCATGAGAGTCAGTGCCTTCTTACATGCATCTATTCCATCGCATTTGCACACCTTAACCTCGTCCTCGCAGCCGAGTTCCTTCATGCTCTCTATGACTGCCGCTGTGACTCCGCCTGCATTTGCAAATTTCTTGCCGAACAGTGTGGACTGGTCGTTATCTTCAGCCTCAGGCTCAAGCTTGACATCCTTTGCTCTCAGCATGGCTCTGATCTCTCCGTATGTCAGCGCATAGTCCGCAGATTCCTTCTCTCCGGCTGCGCTCTCCGCCTTCTTGCCGATACAAGGACCTATGAATACTGTCACGGCATCCTCATAATTCTCCTTGATGTATCTCGATACTGCACACATAGGTGATACGGTCTCAGATACCCTGTCTGCCAGCTCAGGGAAATGCTTCTCCACCAGAAGCTTGAATGCAGGACAGCATGAGGTTGTCTTCTTCCTGCCCTCTGCCTTGGCCTCCATCCATTCCTTTGCCTCTGCCATGGCTGTCATGTCGGCACCAAGTCCCACATCCACCGCATCGTAGAAGCCTATCTTCTTCATGGCTGTTCTCCAGCTCGCCATGGTGATATCCGCACCGAACTGTCCGTATGTGGCAGGTGCGAACATGGCAAATACCTTCTTGCCGGCTCTCATGTCATTTATTATATCTACTATATAAGACTTTGATCCGATCGCACCAAATGGGCACTTGTGGATACATGAACCACAGTCTATACATTTGTCCTTGTCTATGACCGCAATACCGGTTCCATTCTCAGCCACAGATATGGCACCAACCGGGCAGCTCTTGATACATGGACGCATCAGATCTGCAATGGCATTGTACGGACATGCCTTGGCACACTGTCCACACTCCTTACACTTTGATGGGTCGATGTAGGACTTGTCGCGTCCCATGCTGATGGCACCGAAACGGCACGCCTGCTGGCACGCTCTTCCCATGCACTTCTGGCAGTTATCAGTTACTACGTAACGTGAGATCGGACAACCCTCACAGGCAGAATTGATGATCTGGACTACATTCCCATCATCCTCTGTTCCAGGGGCTTTGCCCTCGGCAAGTCTGATCCTCTGTCTGATGACCTCCCTCTCTCTGTATATACAACATCTGAAAAATGGCTGTGGACCGGGAACCATCTTATATGGAAGATTGTCCCTCTCATCATCCAGCCTGCCTTCATACGCAAGCTTTGCCACCTCATAAAGCACCTCGTGCTTTACCTTTAATAATGTAGCGTCATTTGTAATCATGTGTTAACCTCTACTTATATATATTGTGGATCTTCTGTCATAGCAATCACTACGCATATGATCCAGTTGCTGATCGTATCACTCTGTCCATTCAGATCCAGTTATAATCTCCGCCCGTTATAGCCAGGCTGAGCAATGCATCCATCTTCTCTACCTCTTCTGCGCCCTCTACGATCCGCATGAGCTTTGCAGTTTTCTCCTCAGCTTCCATCACACTACCTCCATTTATAACATAATTTTCGTTCAATAACAATCTATGCAATTGACCAAAACCATTTATTTTCATTTGAGGGCAGTTATGCTATAATAAAAAACACTTTTAAATATAGTAATCAATCTTTTATATAAGGAAGGCGAAATACAAATGTACAAGATCAATTTTTCAAAGCCAATCAACGTCCATTTCATGGGAATAGGCGGAATAAGCATGAGCGGTCTCGCAGAGATACTTCTGAAGGCCGGATTCAAGGTTACCGGATCAGATATGAAAGCATCCGAAATCACCGATCAGCTTGCCGACATGGGAGCGCTTATCAACATCGGTCAGTGTGCATCTAACATAACAGACAACATAGACCTGGTCGTATACACAGCAGCCATACATCCTGACAATGAAGAGTTCAAGGCCGCAGTGGAGAAGAACATTCCTATGCTCACCAGAGCCCAGCTTCTCGGCCAGATCATGGAGAATTACAAATATTCCATAGCCGTCAGTGGAACCCACGGCAAGACAACAACGACTTCCATGCTGTCCTACATCCTCATAGATGCGGACACTGATCCTACCATATCAGTCGGAGGAATCCTCGACAGCATCGGCGGCAATATCCGTGTAGGCAAATCTGAATACTTTGTAACAGAGGCATGTGAGTACACCAACAGCTATCACGCATTTAAGCCTTTTATCAGTATCATACTGAACGTGGATGCCGACCACCTTGATTTCTTCAAGGATATAGATGAGATCGCTGAGTCATTCCATGTATTTGCCACCAAGACTCCAAAGGAGGGCCTGGTCATCGTGAACGGCGATATGAAGTATTATGATACCGTTGTCAGAGACCTCGAGTGCCGCGTGGTAACATTTGGAAAGGGCGCACAGAACAAATATTCAGCACACAATATACGATTCGATGACTTCGGCCATCCAACCTATACACTGGTTGTGGACGGCAAAGAGATCACTGACATAACACTCAAGGTATTCGGTGAGCACAACGTATACAACTCACTGTCAGCCATAGCGGCATCCCTTGAACTTGGAATCTCCATAGATGTCATCAAACAGGGACTGTCAGAGTGTGTCGGTGCCGAGAGACGTTTTGAGTACAAGGGAACCATCCTCGACAACGTGAGAGTCATGGATGACTACGCTCACCATCCAACTGAGATAGCAGCCACACTGAAGGCAGCAAAGAACACAAGCTACAACGAACTGTGGTGCGTATTCCAGCCACACACTTACTCAAGAACCTACGCTCTGTTCGATGAGTTCGTAGACGCACTCAAGGTATGTGACCACGTCATCGTGGCAGATATTTATGCAGCCCGAGAGAAGGATACCGGACTTGTTTCAGCAAAGCAACTCGCCGAGAAGATCGCCGAGACGGGTACTGATGCGTTCTATCTTCCATCTTTCGACGATATAGAAAATTATCTCTTAAAAAATTGCAAAAAAAATGATTTGTTGATAACTATGGGCGCCGGAAACGTCTATTCTATCGGAAATGACCTGATAAAAAATTAGTTATCCACATTATCCACACAGCTCTGTGGGAAAGTTTTCCCCACAGAGCTTATATTTTTTTGTTGACATAATTTTTACAGAAATATTACAAAGCCCTGTTAAACTATGACTTTTGTATTTTTATGTCTCTTTTTCGTCCACATTATCCACATTATCCACATCCCCACCATTTTTCCCAACCGACTGTATGTTCTGTTTGCATTCCAAAAAGTTCATGTTATAATGCATTTGCGCTAAGGGAAATGCGCTATTTCAGGAGTATGATCAAGGAGTTTTTTGACATGAGCTACATTACTATTACAACAGAAAAAAACGAAACATATTCCTCTATATCAAACTTTTTTATAGACTATTACATGACCTCCGCCAGCGGAGAGTTTGTTAAGGTATATCTGTATCTGGTCAGACTTATGTCTTCCAGTAAACCCGTGTCTGTCGCCAACATAGCAGATCATTTTAATCTCACAGAGAAGGATATTTGCAGAGCCATAAAATACTGGATAAGCCAGGATGTTATGAAACTCAACTACAACAAGAAGAAGGAGCTTACAGGAATAACTCTTCTCCCTCTTCACGACAAGGGCATCTCCTCCGACAGCGGAGTTGACGACCTCTCTATTCTCGGCATGGATTATTCCACCGGGGATGACGATAACAACAGCGAGATCACGGCGACGATCACAGACGAAGACAAGGCCGAGGTGCCGGAGCGCACTCTGCCTGACAAGATAACAGTTACACCAGAATTTCTTAGGAAGAAACAGGAGGACGAGGTTCTCTCTGATATTATGTTTGAGACAGAGGCATATTTTGGCAGACCGCTTTCCATGCCTGAATCAGAAAGTCTCATATACATATACGACCAGCTTGGCTTCTCCCAGGAGCTCATCGAATATCTGATCGAATACTGTCTGACCATGGGCAAGGCAAGCTTCAGATATGCGGAGACCGTAGCCATAGCATGGTATGAAAAAGGAATCGACACGGTTGACAAGGCCAAGGCAGACAGCTCCGCCTACAACCCATTTTACAGAAAGGTCTTCTCTGCACTCGGAATACGCAGAAGCAATCCTACCAGCATAGAGACCGCATACATTGACGCGTGGACAGGTGAGATGAATTTCTCAGAGGATCTTATCCTTCTGGCATGTGAGAAGGCCATAATCTCCAAGCCACAGTCCGCCAACTTCGCATATGTCAATGGAATTCTTGAAAACTGGCATAAGAATGGTGTACAATCCATTAGGGATGTCGAACTGCTCGATCAGGAGTTCCTCAAGAAGAAATCAGCGGCCACAGCGCAGCCTGCAGCCACCAGGAATCCGAATGGATTTGCGAACTTCAAGCAGACAGACATGTCCAACCAGTTGGACAAGCTGGAACAGATGCTTGCAGATGAACTCAATCTTGACAAGAGGTAATATATACATATTATGGGCAATATAAATTATGATGATATTTTGTCCCGACTGAGCAGGATCAGACAGGACAATCTTCGCAAACAGGACAACAGAAAAGCTGAGGTATATGCCAGGATCCCTCGTATAAAGGAGATCGACGATGCCATCGCCCACAGTGCCGTCCAGGCATCAAGGGCAAGGATACTGCATCAGGAAGTGGATGAAGAAGCACTCTCCATGAAGAACCACGCTCTCCGCGATGAGAAGCATCAGCTCATGGCACAGACCGGATACCCTGACGATTATCTGGCACCGATATACAACTGCCCCGCATGCAGAGACAGCGGATATGTAGATGGTAAGCCATGTTCATGTCTGAAACACATGGTCATCAGCCAGTTGTACCAGCAGTCCACCATAGAGAAGGTGCTGGAGACGGAGAATTTTGCCAGCTTCAATCCTGATTTCTACAGAGATGAACACATTGCTGGCTACAATTACACTCCTTACCAGAATGCACAGAGCATATTGTCTGCATCAAGACAGTTCACAGAGAATTTTCAGGACAGCAGACCAGGCATTCTTATATATGGAGAGACCGGAACAGGCAAAACCTTCCTGACAAATTGTATCGCTAAGGAACTTTTAGACAAAGGTTATACAGTTTTATACTTGTCGGCGATAAATTTATTTGATAATATCTTACAGGACATTATAATAAAGGGTGGTCATGAACCGCATCAGAAGATGCTGTATGACTACATATATAACTGCGATTTTCTTATAATTGACGATCTGGGCACAGAGTACACCAACTCATTTGTCCTGTCTCAGTTATTTGAGATTATAAATACGAGAACTATCAAGAGACAGTCTACTCTCATTTCTACCAATCTTGATCTGCAGGAATTCAAGAACAGGTATACAGAGCGTATCATGTCACGAATAGTTGATAGCTATCTCATCTTCAATCTCTACGGAGATAACATCCGCTATGTAAAAAGAATGAAAAGCATAGCCAGGAACAAAAGGTAGACAACGAAAGCAGATTAGGAGGATTTTTATTATGCCAGACGATAGCAAGTTGGAAACAATACCTGTAGGAAGCTTAGGAATCATTGCTCATAAGAGCATTGTACCTCTCGGAGAGAAGGTCGATTCTTATATCGTAAAATGGAGAAAGAACCGTCAGAACGAGAACAAGTCAAGCATCGTATTCCACGGTTACGAGAAGGACTCTTACCTTATCAAGGCAGACTGCCCTAGATTTGGTTCAGGTGAGGCAAAGGGTATTGTCAACGAGTCAGTCCGCGGTAAAGACATATATATCATGCTTGATGTAGGAAACTATAGCTGCACATACACCATGGGTGGCCAGACTCAGAGAATGTCTCCTGACGATCACTATGCTGATCTGAAGAGAATCATCTCTGCCATGACAGACAAGCCTAGAAAGATCACTGTCATCATGCCTTTCCTGTATGAGAGCCGTCAGCACAAGAGAACTTCCCGCGAGTCTCTGGACTGCGCAATCATGTTGCAGGAGCTGGTCAACATGGGCGTGACCAATATCCTGACCTTCGACGCACATGACCCCCGCGTTGCCAATGCCATTCCCCTTTCCGGCTTTGACAACGTGACCCCCAGCTACCAGATGCTCAAGGCTATGGTGCGCAGTATGCCCGATGTTGTGTTCGACAAGGATCACATCGTCATGATCTCGCCGGATGAGGGCGCCATGGGGCGGTGTATGTACTACTCCGAAACGTTGGGCGTGGATATCGGTATGTTCTACAAGCGCCGCGACTATTCCCGCGTCGTCAACGGCAAGAATCCCATTCTGGAGCATCGCTACCTCGGCGACTCGCTGGAAGGCAAGGACGCCATCATCGTGGATGATATGATCTCCTCCGGCGGCTCGTTGCTGGAGGTTGCCAAGCACCTCAAGGAGGACTACCACGCGCGGCGCGTCTGCTGTTTCGCCACCTTCGGACTGTTCACCGACGGCTTCCGGCTGTTTGACGAGGCATATGCGAACGGGCTGATCGACCATATCTTCACCACCAACCTGACCTACCACGACCCGGATATCTACGAAAAAGAGTGGCACACCGAAGTCAATATGTGCAAGTACGTTTCCTACCTGATCGACACGCTGAACCATGACACCACCATCAGCGAGCTGCTCAAGCCGGACAAGCGTATTGCCAATCTGCTGGCAAAGCACCGGGCAGATCTGGAAGCGCGCGGCACTCTGAACAAACAGTTGCAGATCCCGTTTGAGGGCGACCGGAATCAGGAAAGCAACGACTGACCGACTTACATATCCCGCACGGAGGGGGAAAAGAATTCAAAATGAGTTCTTTACCCCCTCTTTTTGACGTTGGTCGCGCGGCTTCAGGAGTACTCGCGGTAATGGTTGTTCTGTTCGGCTACAAGGCGGTTCCACGTTGCAGTGTTGACCTCGCCGGTTTCCGGCCGGCTG
>ERZ780032.646-NODE-646-length-13082-cov-5.158056_pt1 | contig 13082 bp, 9 predicted proteins | sample MGYA00511856_ERZ780032 | MGnify/ENA primary metagenome ERZ780032 (study PRJEB29588, sample SAMEA2147983) | human gut metagenome | biome: human gut; feature: human-associated habitat; material: faeces | place: Denmark | collected 2008/2010 ...
TCTTCGACCCTCTGGACTCCCTTTTTCGCGATTGAGTTGGTCGCTACTGCATACAGTATGCGCGTGTTTATGGGGGAACGCAGGGGCGCTGTCCCTTGACCCTTTCGCGCGATTGGCTTGAGCGCGCTCTCATGCTGTGTCCGCGTGTTTAGCCAAGAAACGTTATTCGCTTCCATCAGCACAAAAATCACCCCAACAGGAGGAGTTTTCCCGATGATTCACCACTTTTTCGCCTACATCGCCCGCCTGCGCTATATCCGCCGCTGGGGGCTGATGCGCTCGTCCATGTCCGAGAACGACGCGGAGCATTCCCTGCAAGTTGCCATGCTTGCCCATGGAATGGCGCTCATCGGCAAAAATCGCTACGGGCGCGACTGCAACCCGGAGCATATCGTCACCCTCGCTGTCTATCACGATGCCAGCGAGGTTATCACCGGCGATATGCCCACGCCCGTCAAGTACCATTCATTGGAGCTTCGCGGCGCATATAAAGATGTAGAAAAAATGGCGAACGACCGCCTGCTTGCCATGCTGCCGGAGGATTTGCGCAAGTGCTTTGCGCCGTACCTGTGTGAAGGGCGCGACTATGACCACCAAATCGTCAAGGCGGCGGATTCGCTCAGCGCGTACCTCAAGTGCGTGGAAGAGCGGCGCGCGGGCAATCACGAGTTCGACGCGGCGGGCGAGGCGATTCGCCGTCAGTTAGATGCCATCACCCTGCCCGAAGTACAGGACTTCATCCGCGAATTTGTCCCCTCGTTCTCGCTCACGCTGGACGAGCTGAATCAGCCAGGAGGGCATCAGGCATGAAAATCGGGCTGTCAAGCGCCGCCTATTACGGCCAGCTGGAGACGGATGAGGCCGCCGCGCACATTGCGGAGCTGCCGCTGGACACCTGCGAAGTGTTTCTGGAAACGCCCAGCGAATACACGACGGATTTTACCTTTCGGATGCGCTACAACATGAACAACTTCCCCGTCACGTCAGTGCACCCGCTGGGCACGCAGTTTGAGCCGCAGCTGTTCGGCCGCGCCGCGCGCCAGTCGGACGATGCGTTTGCAATGTTTGCGAACGTCTGCCGTGCGGCAGAGTCGCTCGGCGCGGCGTACTACATTTTCCACGGGCCGTTCGGCGTGCGGGGGCATCTTTCGCCCGCGAACATCCCCTTCCTGGAAGAGCGTTTCGACCAAATGCGTGAGCGCGCGGCGCGTCATCACCTGCGCGTGCTGTGGGAGAGCGTCAGCTGGTGCAGCGTCGCCACGCCGGAGGACGTGCGCATCCTGCTCAAACGCATTCCGGACGTGGAGTTCGTGCTTGACACCAAACAGGTGCATCAGGCGGGCGTTGACCCCCTCGACATGCTGTGCGCCATGCGTGGACATGTGCGCCACCTGCATGTGCTGGACTGGACAGCGGATGGCAAATTGTGCCTGCCGGGACGCGGCGTGTTTGACTGGCAGCAGTTTGCGCGCGTCCTGCGCGAGGATGGCTTCGACGGCGCGGTGATTCTCGAACCGTACGCGCAGCTTGTCGAAAGCGAGCAGGCATTGCTGGAAAGTATCTGCTTCCTGCGCGGCGTGTTCGGCGTGCCTGCACAAATGTAACAATTTCCGCGAAAAGTCGGCAATGGATTGCATTTTTCCCACCAAGCCGCTATAATAGGAATGCATACAACGAAATTTCCCGTAAGGAGGCAATTTGCCCATGAAGATGTGGAAGCAGTGGATGGCGCTGCTGATGATTTTTTGCCTGCTGATGCCGGGCGCACTGGCGGGCAGCATTGACCTGACGGATGATTTGGACGAGGAAGTCGGCAGTGTGACTGAATCGTCCGCGGGTGAGGACTACACCATCAGTGATAATGGCGATATTATCCTCGATGATGACGACGACCTTGGCGGCGACGTGATTTTTGATGACGACGGCTCGACCATCGAAATCACGGACAACGAAATCGACGACACCATTGACCCCGACAAGCTGGACATCAACGCCAACCTTCCCTCGAACGTCGTCAATATCCTGCTCGTCGGCGTGGATACCCGCTCGACGTCGCTGGATGACGGCTTGCAGAATGGCGACGTGCAGATTATCGTGTCCATCAACAAGGACGACGGCTCAATTAAGCTGACCAGCATCCTGCGCGACCTGTATGTCACCATTCCCGGCTACAAGAACAAGAACCGCATCAACACCGCCTATTCGCGCGGCGGCGGTCAGCTTGCCATGCGCACCATCAACAAGAATTTTGAACTGAACATCGAAAATTACATTACCATCAACTTTTATGGCTTGGCATCCATCATTGACAGCTTGGGCGGCATTGACATTGAAATGACTGCAAAGGAAGCAAAGGCCATTAACACCTACCTGCGCCAGCATCCGCCGAAGTACGACAATCAGAGCAAGGACTACGAGCGTGAGAATCTGCCCAACAAAGCCGGCACGCACCACTGCGACGGCATTCAGGCGGTCATGTACGCCCGTTTGCGCAAGGTGGACAACGACTTTGGCCGCACGGCGCGCCAGCGCAAGCTGATGGAGCTGCTGCTGGAAAAGGTGCTGGACGGCGGCATGAGCATGACGGAACTCAACAACCTGCTGAACGCCTGTATGCCCTATGTGCAGACAAACATGAAGGCGAGTACGCTCTTTGATTTGGCGCTGGGCGTCCTGCGTTCGGGTATTTCCGACCGCCTGACCCGCGGCGAGTCTCTTTTGGAGCAGCACCACGTCCCGATGGACGGCACCTACTCCTACCTTGACGTGGACGGCGCAAGCGTCATCAACATGGGCAGCAAGTCCTTCCCGAAGAACGTGCGGGCGCTGCACGAGTTCATCTACGGCGAGTACATCCCGGCGGATTGATGCCTAAAGATGCTTAAATCAGAAATCCCTGCTGATATGTCCTTTAAGACAGTCAGCAGGGATTTTTCTATTTCTACATCAGAGAATGCTATTTCCAGATTTGCCTGCGCATCTTGGCGCATTTTCATCTGGAAACAGGATATTCGTTATGCTTTGCGGATAATCCTGTTTTTCAGCGCCAGCAGCCGGAAATACGATTCGCGCGGATTCTCGTTCTCGTAGAGCATCGCGCCGTTGCCGGAGAAGCTCGGCTCGATAAAATCCCACCACGTCAGCGCCTGAATCTCCTTGCGCGACGCGGCGATGGTGTAGAACTGCTCCAGCCAGTCCGCCTGCGTGTGTTCGTTCCAGCCGCCATGCCAAGTACCCTCGGACATTGCCATCTGCGACCAGCTGCTGCCCGCGTTTCCTTTCTGCCGGAAGCCGCCGTTGACGCCCATTTCGGTGATATGGATCGGCTTGCCCAGCGCAGCAAAGGCGTTCAGCAGCAAGTCCACCGCCACCAAATCCCTGCCGGGGAAATACAGCTGAATGCCCACCACGTCAAAGTCAATTCCCGCTTCGATGATGGCCTTGAAGTAGCTCAGCGGACTGCGCAGATGCTCCGGCAGCGCGCCGTAGCAGTTGTACCGCCCCGCGACGTACTCCGCGAACGGCAAGCAGACGTTGACAATCGACACCGCCTTGTCGTTCCCTTCGCGCAATGCGTCGGTCGTCGCGCGGGTGAGGTCAATCAGCTGTTCCTGCGTCAGCTCGAAGCAATTTGCCCAGTCGTGCGCTTCGTTCATGGCGTCCCAGTACTGAATCGTGTCGCGATAGGTGCTGACGTGGTGGCGCGCGATGTTCGCGGCTTCCCGGCGCAGTTCCGGGTACGGCAGACCGAACAGCCACTTCGGGTTCACGTCCTGATGCCCGAACCAGAGTGGGTGCCCCTTGGGGGTAATTCCCTTGTCCAGCAGAAACGACAGCGCATGATCCACATACGAATAGTCGTAGTAGTCCTTCTCCGGCACGGTCGTGCGCGGATAGAACGGAATCGTCGCGAAGTCGAATGCCTGCGCGAAGAACTTGGCATACCGGGAGGCATCCGACGTGTAGCGCGCGAAGTTGCAGCCAAGTTTGAGGTCGCTTCTCGGCGCGGCGAACGCCTTTGCACGGGCGGACTCCACGAGCGCCCCCTCCGCCGCGTAAATCGCGTTCGACAGCGCGTACAGGCGGTTGTCCGGCGTATCCTGCCCGCGGTTCGCCAAGTGCTGCAATTCAATCGCCGCGTCAAGATGCCCCTGCGTCGTCGGGGACAGCGCGATACCCGCCGCGTACTTCTGCGCATGGTGGATGTAAGTGCGGATGGCCTCCGTCACGAAGTCCACAAATTCGCCCGTGTACCCCTCCCCCTGATTGTCCGCCATCACCCACAGATGCCCGTAGAGCGGCACCGTCATCTTGACGTGAATCATGTACGGTTCTTTTGTCACTTGCAGGCTGACGATACCCTCGCTGTCAATCGTCATGCGGCGCTCGTCCGGCTCAAAGTCCATGTCGGTCGCGTAGGTGCTTTTGAGCGTCTTTTCATCCATCGGCATTCCACCGAGGCCGTCTAAACGGATTTTGACTGTCTTCATATTATACTCCTTCCTCAATTTTCACTGTGCGTAGGATTTTCCCGTCGCGGTTCGTCACCAGCCGGACGCCGCAAGGGGCGGAACCGACCGCAATTCGGTTTTTGTAGATAGCACCCGACCGACCGTCGGATTTTATCTCGTACACATCATCCCCGAACCGCTGCGCATAAGTATAGGACAGCCCCGAACCCAAGCTGAACCACACTTCGTCGCCAACCAGCGCAATCCCCCAGATATGCGCGATGTACTCCAGCGCCGCCAGCAGCGTCGGGCCGTAGGAATCCTGAAACGGCTCATCGCTGTCGCGGGAGAGCACCTCATGCGACACCATGCCCACGCGGGAAGGTTCGCCCGTGAAAGGATCGAACTGCTGCGTGAACACATACCCGCCGCGGATGATGGCATCCAGCAACTTTCTGCCGAGCTTTGTCACAAGCGGTTCGTACCCGTAGCGCTCCAAGGCGATAATCGCGCGCTGATACGTCAGCCCCTCGCACTGCCCGCTCCAGTTGTTCTCCGGCGCATTGCGGAACAGCGGGTCGTTCACCGCAACACTCGGCAGGGGCAGCGGCGTCCAAAATTCCTGCGGATTCAGCAGGTGCTGGCGCACAAACGCATCCGCCATCTCCTGACTGATGGAACCCCAGTACATGCAGCGCAGCGTGTTATGGCACAGCACGTCGATGGTCTTGCCGTGCTTGTCGCGGTCAAAGCAGGCGTGGCGCTTGTCATCCCACAAGCGTGCTTTCAAGTTCGCCGCGACCGCGTCCGCCTTTTCGCGCCATTCGCTTTCCCGCCCGTCGCCGCGCAGACGGCTGATTTCCGCCAATGTATCGCGGCAGGCGTAGGAGAACGACGTCACGTCCATCGACGCCATCGGCACAACGTCCGCATCTTCGGGCGGCGTGTCGGTCGTGCAGTAGACAGGCGCGTGACCGTAGCGCAGGGCGTTGTCCTCCCCCGTATCGTAGACGCAGAAGGATTCAAGGCACCCGTCGCCGTCGGAATCGCGCGTCCTCCAGAGATACTGGTCGAACTTCTCCAGGCAGTCCGCCAGCATATCCAGGTACGCCGGTTCTTTGCCGGAGAGATACCACATGTTCAGCGCGTGCAACGGGAAGCAGAAGCCCTGAAACTTGTTGAACTGCGGCTCAATCGTCCCGTCGGGATGGCACTGAATCGACCCAGCAATCCGCCCGTCCGCACGCTGGGTGCGCATGAACAGCAGCTGATTGTTCATCGCGGCGGTCATGTTGCGCTTCCAGTACATTTCACCGCCCATCGGCTGCGTTTCCAGCCAAATCTTTTCGTACCCGCCGCCCTCGACCAAGACGGTATCCGCGCCGAAGTCCTTCAAATTATGAAGGCACTTGCGCTCCGCCTCGTCAAAAAGCTTTTGCAGCGCCGCGTCATCGCAGGAAAAGGTCACCCCTGTTTGTGGAAGCATCGGCTATCCTCCTGTCATTCGCGGAAGCGGAAATGTCATTTTTGTCCCACTTCCGACCTGTTTTTCCTGTTCTATTCTACCTGAAAACGCCCAAATTTGAAATGCGCAATTTTTTCGCATATTCGCAAGCCCTTGAAAAATCGGCATTTGCACGATATGCACAAAAATTTCGTAGATTTACAGGCGGCATGCTGCATGGTATCATATTCGTAGTTGATTACGGGGCAGCGTTCCCGATGAACGGAGGGGTTTCATTGCAAAAGGCGGTAACAAAGACGGCAGCGAACAAACCGCATCAGCCGTTTGCTGTTCGTGCTCGGCGGACAATTCACCGCGACTGGCAGCTGTGGGTTCTGCTGATTCCAGCGTTGGCTTTCTTCATTGTATTCTGCTACTTCCCGATGTACGGTGTCCAGATTGCCTTCAAAGACTTCAAGATTGCCAAGGGTATCGTCGGCAGCGAGTGGGCATCGACGAAGGAGCAGCTTGACCTGTTCAAACACTTCCGCAATTTCTTCAGCATGTACTATTGCGGGCGCATGTTTGCCGACACGCTGCTGCTGAACCTCTACGGGCTGCTGTTCTCCTTCCCCATTCCGATTCTGCTCGCCATCATGCTCAACCAGCTGAACTCGAAGCGCTTCAAGGGCTTCACGCAGACGGCGATTTACGTTCCGCACTTCATCTCCACGGTCGTGCTGGCTGGTATGCTCTACCTGTTCTTCTCCCCCACGAATGGCATCGTCAACAAGGTGATAGAGGTCTGCGGGGGCAAGTCGATTTACTTCATGGTCGAGGAAAACTGGTTCCGTCCGCTGTTCATCGGTTCGGACATCTGGCAGAACGCCGGTTGGAATACTATCCTTTATATTGCCACGCTGACCTCCATTGACCCGCAGCTGTACGAAGCCGCGACCATCGACGGCGCGACCCGCTGGCAGAAGATTAGGAACATCGACATTCCGCACCTGATTCCGATTGCCGTCATGATGCTGATTCTCTCCTGCGGTTCGCTCCTGTCCTCCAACACGGACAAGGCGCTGCTGCTCCAGACCTCCGGCAACATCAAAACCTCGGATATCATCGGCGTGTACGTCTACAACACGGGCATCGGCAAGGCGCAGTACTCCTACACCTCCGCCATCGGTCTGTGCCTGAACGTCATCAACTTCGTCATCATCATTTCCGTCAACGCCATCTCCCGCAAGGCCAGCGACATCAGCCTGTTCTAAGAAAGGAGGAAAAGCAAAATGGCAAAGAAGGAAGCGGAAGTACACGGCATTCGCATCAAAGAGACGCGCGCCGACCGTACTTTCAACGTTCTCAACCTGATTTTCTGGATGATTGTGCTGTTTATCACGCTTTACCCCCTGTGGCTGGTGCTGATTGCGTCCGTCTCCGACCCGGATGCGGTGCTGGCGGGTGAAGTGCTCTTCTGGCCTAAGGGCTTCTCGCTCATGGGCTACGAGGCGGTTTTCCAGCACAGCGAGCTGTGGCAGAGCTACTTGAACTCCATCATTTACACGGTTCTCGGTTCGGCGCTGTCGGTGATTGTCTCCCTTGCAGCGGCGTATGCGCTGAGCCGCAAATTCGCCGGGAAAGCATTCGTCAACTTTCTGATTACGTTCACCATGTTCTTCTCCGGCGGCTTGATTCCGATTTTCCTGAACGTGCGCGACTTGGGGCTGTACGACACGCGGCTGGTCATGATTCTGATGAACACCGTGTCCGTGTGGAAACTGATGGTTGCCCGCACCTACATTCAGTCCTCCATCCCCAACGAGCTGTACGAAGCCGCGGTGATGGACGGCGCGGATCACTTCACTTACTTCTTCCGCTGCGTCCTGCCGCTGTCCGGCACGATTATCGCCGTGCTGAGCGTCTACTACGGTGTGGCGCGCTGGAATGACTACTTCACGGGTCTGGTGTTCATCCGCAACCGCGCGTATCTGCCGCTGCAGACCGTGCTGCGCGAAATTCTTGCTTCGCTGTCCATTTCCGGCTCCAGCGATACGTTCTTTGCCGCCTACGCCGACAACCTCGGCGGCCTGCAGGAAGCCATGCGCAAGGCGGAAGTCGCCAAGTACTGCTGCATCGTGGTGTCCACGGTTCCCGCGATTGTGCTGTACATCTTCATGCAGAAGTATTTCGTCAAGGGCGTCATGATTGGGTCGCTGAAGGGATAATCCTTTCAGACTTTCCTTCGGTTTTTCTCACTGCAATGCGCTTTTGTGGCAGGGGGATTTCGCTCCTGCGGGAGCGACAAGGGGGCTTTCCGATCGCCCCCTTGACCCCTTCGGTTCCCCATTTTTTTCGGATTTCACACGTCCGCAGCGGCGTGATGAATCAATACCGTGCCGTTCCCCGCGTGAGAATGGCGCAAACGAAAGGAGATTTTCTCTATGAAAAAAATCGTCTCTGTTCTCCTCGCACTGGCTCTGACGCTGACGCTCGTCGGCTCGGCGGTGGCGGAAGACAAGGTCAACCTGACGGCCTTCCAGTACACGCTGGAAAACCAGTCCACGGACTTCAACAATCTCTGGTTCTTCCAGCAGATTGAAGAAAAGACCAACACGCACGTTGACTTCACCATGGTGAAGGACGGCGACTTCCAGACGCAGCTGAACCTGATGTTCATCTCCGGCAAGTACATGGACATGATTCTGCGCGGCAGCACCGACATTGAGGACTACGGCGTGAATCAGGGCCTGCTGATGCCGCTGGATGAGTACATCACCGAGGACATCATGCCCAACTACGTCTCCCGCCTGAACCTCAACAACGCGGGCGACTCCATCCCCGCTTCTGACGGTCACAGCTACTACATCGGCTACCTGATCGCCCAGAACGTCAACCACAACGGCACTTGGTACATCAACACCACCCTGCTTGACCAGCTGGGTCTGGAAGTGCCCACCACCATCGACGAGTACACCAACGTCCTGCGCAAGTTCAAGGAAGCGGGCATCAAGTACCCGCTGTCCACCTCCACCTTCGGCTACGGCCCGGAAACCATCTGGAACGAATTCGCTTCCTTCGGCGTGCCGGAAAACTACGCCTTCTATCACATCACCGATGACGACAAGGTCGAATTCACCGGCACGATGCCCGGCTGGCGCGCGTGCGTCGAATGGCTGCACATGCTCTACGAAGAAGGTCTGCTTGACCCCGAATGCCTGACGCAGGACTCCAACCTGTGGGCGAACAAGGTCAATGCTGGCGAAGTTGCTTCCTTCCCGTACCTGCGCCTGATTAACACTGCCCTGACCCCCGACGTTTACAAGGACTTCAAGTCCATCCTGCCTCCGGCTGACCCGACCTACGGCGCTGCTGTCTCCGCGATTCTGGAAGTGCCGGACCAGGGTGCTATCCTGACCTCGACCAACGCTAACCCCGTTGCGTCCCTGAAGTGGATTGACGCGCAGCTGGAAACCGAAACCATGATGGTGGCGGCGAACGGCAAGGTCGGCGAGCAGATTCAGCTCAACGACGAAGGCAAGTACGAAGTCATCAACGTGCCGGAAAACAACGGCCTGTACTCCTTCGTGCCTGTCACGATGGGTCAGTTCTTCGCGCCTGGCGAATACTACACCCAGATTTATCAGATGGCGCCGCACCGCGTCGAACGCTACCTCGACTCCGAAATGTACGCTGCTGCGGGCGTTCTGGAGCACAAGAGCTACCAGTACGTCTCCAAGCTGAGCAAGATGGATAACGAGGACGCTGTCGAAGCCGCGAACATCTACACCGAGCTGAAGAAGTTCATGGAAGAATCCGTGACCGACTTCATCAAGAACGGCGTGACCGACGAAAGCTACAACACCTTCGTGGAAACCGCCAAGGCCATCGGCGTGGAACGCTACATCGAACTGTACCAGAACGCCTACGACGCTTATCTGGCGAAGTAAGCCTCTGAGGAAAGCCTGCCGGAGAGCCCTTGCGACTCTCCGGCTTTTCTCTTTCCGGCGTAATTGCTTCCGAACTTCGTTTGCTATCTTCTGCAGTTTGTGATATAATCAGAAGTAACAAAAACATGCAAAGGGGCATGACGACATGCGAAAAAACGTGTTTTTCCTTCTGCTGCTTCTTCTTTTGCTGCTGACGCTCAGCGGCTGCGGTGATAGCATTGCGCCGGAGACAGAGAAAGTATCTCTGACCGCGCTGCAATACGAACTGGAGAACCAGACGCTTGATTTTGACAACATGTGGTTTTTCCAGCAGATTGAGGAGCAGACGGGCGTGCATGTCGATTTCGACGTCGTCAAGCATTCGGACTGGACGAACCGTGTCAACCTGATGTTCGCCTCCGGGCGCTATCACGACCTGATTCTGCGCGGCAGCCTGGACGTGGAGGACTACGGCGTGACGCAGCATGTGATTCTGCCGCTGGATGACTATCTGGAAGAATACATGCCGACGTATTTCAGCCGCCTGCCTATTGATAACGCTGGGCGCACCCTCCCCTCCTCCGACGGGAAGATGTACTACGTCGGCTTTCTGCTCTCGCAGGGCATCAACACCAACGGGCACTTCTTCATCAACAAAACGTGGCTGGACAAGTTGGGGCTGTCCGTCCCGACAACGACGGAGGAGCTGACCGAAGTCCTGCGCGCATTCAAAAACGGCGATCCGAACGGCAACGGGTTAGCTGACGAAATCCCCTACGAAGCGACATTCGCCGACGTGAACACCGGGCTGTACAACGCCTTCAGCGCGTTCGGCATCCCGATGAACGAGTACTTTGTTCACCTGTCTGCGGACGGCAAGGTGCTCTTCATGCCGGAGGAGGACGGCTTCCGCGCGTGCGTGGAGTGGCTGCACTCGCTTTGTCAGGAAGGCTTGCTGGACGTAGAGTCGCTCACGCAGGGGTCGAACCTCTGGGCGGCGAAGGTGAATCAGCAGAAAGCGGGGTATTTCACCTACTGGCGGCTGAAAAACACTGCGCTGAGCGACGACATTGCGGCGGATTATGCGGTCATGCTGCCCGTTCACGCGGAGGGCTACAAGACAAGTCTTGCGCGGACGGAGGACGAAATCGAGTTCGGCGCGGCACTGACGATTCAGAATCATGATATTCCGTCATCGCTTCACTGGCTGGACGCGCAGTTCGAGACGGAGAACATGCTGGTGGCGCAGAATGGCAAAATCGGCGACACGCTGATTCTGCGCGGCGACGGGCGCTACGAGGTCACTTACGTTCCCGCGGGAAATGAGTTGTACAAGACCGTGCCGATTATCTGCGGGCAGTTCTTCGCACCCGCGAGCTACTATGCCTCGGTATACGTTCCGGCGGCGCACCGACAGGAGAAATCCGCCTACTGCGCGCTCTACGACGAATCCGGCGTCTTGGAAGAGGTTCCGTACACGCTGCTGATTAACACCGTGCCGATCACGAGCGAGGAATCCGCGCGCATTCAGCAGCTCTACACGTCGCTGAAATCCGCCGTGAATGCGTATCTGGTGGAATTCGTCACGCGCGGCGTAACGGACGAGCGCTTTGCTGACTTTTTGGCGGAGCTGAACAGCATCGGCACGCAGGAGTACGTTTTGCTCTACCAAACCGCCTATGACCGCTACATGAAGGGACTTTCGGAGCAATGAAACAGCAATCCGGCAGCAAACGCCTTTCCACCTTCGCGCGCTACGTCGTGTCCTACATGCTGGTGCTGCTTCTTGCGCTCAGCGCGCTGTTCCTGTACATGTACGTCTACATGAACCGCGAGGTGCGCGCGCAGGTCATCTCCAACGGCATCAACCGTTTGAGCCGCATCGCTTACCAGCACGAGGGGTATCTGGACAACATGCTCAACACCGCCGAGCAGATTGGCCTCTCCCCCTACCTGCAGCCGTTCAGCTACCGCGACGAGCCGTGGCGCGCCTATGAGCTGATGCAGCAGCTTGTCCCCTACACGGTCAGCAACGACTTTTCTGACCAGATGTACCTGTGCTTCGCCAGCGACGACTACCTGTACTCTTCTTCCTCGATGATGACGCTGGACATGTTCAGCAGCCTGATGCACTACGAGCATGTGTCCGGCGCGGAATTGATGCGCCTGATCCGTCAGCCCGGCGGACTGTGCGTCCTTCCAGCGCAGAAAGTCGCATCCTCCCTTCTGGGCAGCGACCAGTACGACATGACAACGTTCATCATCCCGCTGGGCATGAGCCAGAAAAGTGAACGCGGGTCGATGCTCTTCCTCCTGCGGCAGAACACCTATCAGCAGCTCTTTTCTGACGCGATTGCTATGAACGCAAACACCTGCATCCTGCATGACGGCGCGATTCTGGCATCATCGGGTGAACTTCCGCTGTCGGCGGAGGAGCTGACATCCCTGCTTGCGGGCAACGAGGCGACCATGCAGCGCGAATTTGTCTCCGGCGGCGTCCCCTACACGCTGCTTGCGCTGGGCAACCGCAGCTGGGGGATGCAGTATGTGATGCTCATGCCATCGTCGGAACTGACGGGCAACGTCTGGCACAGCATGGGCGGCGTGCTGATGATGATTGCGGCGCTGGCAGTTGCGGGCAGTGTGCTGTCCTACCTGCTGGCTCGGCGCAACATCCGCCCCATCCGCGAGATTTCGAGCTTGCTTCCGCAGGACGAGAGCCGCGGCGACGAATGGTCATCCATCCAGACGGGCATACAGGAGCTGTCCCGCCGCAACAGCGACTTGACGCGCCGCCTCGAATCCTCCCTGCCCATGCAGCGGCATGACTTCGTGCTGCGGTTCATGAAAGGGCGCTTTGACAGCCGCGAACTCGCCGTCGCCGCCGCCACGAGCGTCCGGCTGGACATCGACAAGCCGTATTACGGCATGGTGCTCTGCCCCGAACAGGAGCAGAACGACCAGCCCTTCACCATGCAGGAGGAGCCGCTGAACCGCGTGACAGGCGTAACCGTCTGCTCGGTCGAAATGGCGGCGATGAACAACTTCCTCTATGTCGTTTTCGCCGACACTGAACAGGGTCTGCACGACGTGGCAAACGCGCTGCACCAGATTTGCATCGAGCGCTACGGCCACGCCTGTGTCGCCATGAGCAACGCGCACCAAAATTTCACCCACGCGCCCGCGTGCTACCTCGAAGCCGCGACCGCCTACGACAACCGCTTTGTCATGGACGACAGCCGCGGGCCGGAATACTCG
>ERZ780032.652-NODE-652-length-13040-cov-5.531998_pt1 | contig 13040 bp, 10 predicted proteins | sample MGYA00511856_ERZ780032 | MGnify/ENA primary metagenome ERZ780032 (study PRJEB29588, sample SAMEA2147983) | human gut metagenome | biome: human gut; feature: human-associated habitat; material: faeces | place: Denmark | collected 2008/2010 ...
GGTCATTCCTGCTTGCTTGATGGCTTCGGTTGCGGTAATCTTGCCGTCCCTCCACAGCTTCACCGCATCATGAAACGCCTGATTCGCAACGGCTTTCGGTCTGCCAACGCGCTTTTCATCCAGCGCTTTCTTGTAGCCGTATTCCCGCCGTTCTGCATTGATTTCGCGTTCATATGCGCTGATGGCTCCCAGCACCGACACAATTAGCTTACCTGTTGCGCCCGTCGTGTCAATGTTCTCTTTCAGCGATACAAACGTTACGCCCTTTTCTGCGAAATAATCCAGCGTGTTCAGCAGGTCGGGCAAACTGCGGCTAACGCGGCTGAAACTCTCGAAATAAACCGTGTCACCTTCGCGCACATAGTCAAGCATTGCCTGAAACTGCGGTCGGTCTGTATTCTTGCCGCTTGCCTTGTCCGTGAATACCTTGTCAAGGTCGGTCGGCATTGCGTATTCCTGCCGCTGCGTGTTTTGGTGTACTGTGCTGACGCGAACATAACCGATTCTTGCCATCGCTCTTTCCTCCGTCGCTGCTTATTCGGGAACGATGCTATTATAACTCGAATGTTCGCAAATGTCAACATTATTTTGCGAATATTCGCAAATTGTTCAGCAAAGATTTATGAATACAAAAATCCGGCTGTTTCGAACTGTTCGTAATTCCATGGATAGTGCGACATAGCAAACAGAAAAGACGGCAGAACAATTCCCGCCGCCTTACATCCTTCATTATTCCGCCCGCATCTGCGACGTCAGGTAGCGCCTGATTCGCTGCTGCATCCGACAACATGCGGACTTGGACATGCCCAGCATTTTCGCTGCTTCGATGCAATTCCGTCCGTCCAGCCTGTAACGAACAAACGCCTGTTCCTTGTCGTTCATCCCTGCAAGAATCGCCCACAGTTCCATCTCCTGCGCGCTTTCATCCTCCGGCTGATTCTTTTCCCACAGTACAAGCGCATCGCCGCCGCAGCATGAAAACTGCCCAACGTTCTTTCTGAATTTCCGTCGCGGAATACGAATCGGGTAGGCATGAACCGCAGCCGTGTAGAGTGCATCAATAATGCAAATGTACGCCCTGCGCTCCAAGCCCGCCGTATTTTCCTGCTTGCGGTAGGCTATCAGCAGGGCAATTCGCGCTTCTTGCATCAGGTCATCCCGCATCTTCCCCCGCTGTTCGGGATAGCGCGCAATGAAGCGGTTGACAATGCTGCTCAAATAGGTTTCATGCTGCTGAATGTATTCGGATTCTGTCATGGTGAATACTCCTGCTGAAAGTAGTCACCTTGACAGGAACAAGAACAAGCAAGAAAACTAAATATTTAAATAATTCGTCTCGTTTGGTAAGGATGAGGTCACCAGTTCAAATCTGGTTATCAGCTCCATAAGCCTTGCATTTTGCAGGGCTTTTTTCGTGTTTTGGGGCAGATTTTGCATTTATAAGCAGAACACATTGCGGTCTCGACGCTTTTCCTGACCTCATCCCTATTTTTCTGCACCTGCCGCTTCCTTGACGGTGAATTTGCCTCAAAAGCAAGGTGCGCAGGTCTGCCAATCGCCTGCGCACCGCGAGGTTCACTTATTTTCCTCCACTTCTACCGTCTGTACCGACTCCTTCTCCCGCCACGTCTCTTCCTTCACCAGCGTCGCGAACCAAATGCAATCCCCAACCATGCGGTTCTTATGGCTCGATGGCGAGTTAATCTTCTGATTATTCAGCGCAATCGTGCTCGATGAGCCGCCGTCGAGATTGTATGCGTTGTCCAGCCCAAACTGCACGCACAGGTTTGCCATCTGCACAAGGTCGAAGCCGACGGATTTCGGGGCGGTGCTTTCCGGCCCCTCGTTCGTCAGTATCAGGTATTCCAGCTTGCCGATCTGCCCGATGACCATTCGCTGGGCTTTCTTGGCTTTGCCATTGTCGATGGTCACATCATCGAGGTTTGTGAGCGGAACGCCGTCCACCACCAGCGCGGGGCCGAAGCAGAAGGCGTGCAGCACCGTGCCGCCGCCGGCAATGTACTCGTCCCACTTCGCCTGCGTTGTGCGGGTGATGAGGTGGAAGTCGCCGTTTTCGTCCACAATCAGCTCGTCACGGCCCTTGTGCGGGCGCATCCGCAGCGTCTGACCGTTGCGGACGACGATGCCTTGCTCATGGTAGAGGCAGTAGTCGCCGTCGATGCCCATGACGGCGTTGAAACGCTTCGTCATGTCGTTAACGTGGCGCGCCTGCTTCGACGGGTACTTGTTCGCGAAGCCTGTGCGGAATTGGCTCACGTCGGTCAGCTTCACGCGCGCGGACATGACGGTTGTTGTGCCTTCGCCGGGTGCATCAACCTGCTGCAAATCCTGCGTCCAGTAGGTGATGTCAATCTGGATGTCGATGGAATCATCATGGTAGCCGCCGTTATTGGGCAGGTAACAATCCGGGTTCGGCAGGTTGGGGGAAACCTTGATATCCCACGGAATTGGCTCGAAATCAGGCGCGTCCTCCGCCAAAGCGGGAACAATCAGCAGCGCGCAGAGCAAAAGCGAAATCAGGCGTTTCATTCGGAAATGTACCTCCTACGGTGTTCTACTTATCAGACGAATCAAAAGGGGAAAACGTTGTCATGTACGAAAATTTAATTTTTTTGTAACAACTTTGCGGATGCGCACCATTTCGCCCAAAAGTTGAAATTCCCTCTTGCATCAGCGCGCAAAATGGCGTATAATAAGCCTGTCAAATGACCCCGCTTGACGGGAGAAAAGCAGCTTTTGTCCTTCCAGAGAGCCGCCGGATGGTGCGAGGCGGCAGGGCGCGGGTGCTTCTTCCACTCCTGAATGGGGGCAGACGAGGAGTCTGCCGGGTTCGCCCGATACAGCGAGCATGAGTGGTCTGACGTGTGTCAGGCAAACTGGGTGGCAACGCGAGCTTCTCGTCCCGGAATTTTACGGGATGGGAAGCCTTTTTGGTTTCCGCCAAGCAAAAAAGGAGGATTTTTTCCGATGCTGGACATCAATCTGCTCCGTACCAATCCCGAATTGGTGAAGGAGAACATTCGCAAGAAGTTTCAGGACGAAAAGCTCGTCATGGTCGACGAAGTCGTCGAGATGGACAAGGAGTACCGCGCCGCGATTCAGCAGGCGGACACCCTGCGCAACCAAATTAAGGTTGCGTCCAAGCAGATTGGCATGCTGATGGGCAAGGGTCAGAAGGAAGAGGCCGAAAAGGCGAAGGAACAGGTCGCCGTTTACAAGGCGGATCTGGAGGGCCTGGCGGCGAAGGAAGACGAATTGCAGGCGGAAATCCGCAAGCGGATGCTCGTCATTCCGAACATCATTGACCCGTCTGTGCCGATTGGCAAGGATGACAGCCAGAACGTGGAAATCGAGCGCTTCGGTGAACCCGTCGTGCCGGATTTCGAGATTCCGTATCATGTGGATATCATGGAGCGCCTGCACGGCATCGACCTTGACAGCGCCCGCAGGACCTCCGGCAACGGCTTCTATTACCTCATGGGCGATATTGCTCGCCTGCACTCCGCGATTCTGTCCTATGGCCGTGATTTCATGATCGACCGCGGCTTCACCTATTGCATCCCGCCGTACATGATTCATGGCGACGTGGTGACGGGCGTGATGAGCTTCGCCGAGATGGAGAACATGATGTACAAGATCGAGGGCGAAGACCTCTATCTGATTGGTACGTCCGAGCACTCGATGATCGGCAAGTTCATTGACACGATTCTGGACGAAAGCCAGCTGCCGCAGACGCTGACCAGCTATTCCCCCTGCTTCCGCAAGGAAGTTGGCGCGCATGGCATTGAGGAGCGCGGCGTGTACCGCATCCACCAGTTCGAGAAGCAGGAGATGATCGTCGTCTGCAAGCCGGAGGACAGCCCGATGTGGTTCAACCGCCTGTGGCAGAACACCGTTGATTTCTTCCGCTCGATGGACATCCCGGTTCGCACGCTGGAATGCTGCTCCGGCGACCTTGCTGACTTGAAGGTGAAGTCGCTGGACGTGGAAGCGTGGTCTCCGCGCCAGAAGAAGTACTTTGAGGTCGGCAGCTGCTCGAATCTGGGCGATGCGCAGGCGCGCCGCTTGAAGATTCGCGTCAAGGGCGACGACGGCCGCAAATACTTCGCGCATACGCTGAACAACACCTGTGTTGCGCCGCCGCGTATGCTGATTGCCTTCCTCGAAAACAACCTGCAGGCCGACGGCCGCATCCGCATTCCGGAAGCGCTGCGGATGTACATGGGCGGGAAGGAATATATCGGCTGATTGGGCTGAAGGGAAAATTGCAAAGGGACGGGTGCAGGGGATGCTCCTTGCACCCGTTTTGTATACACAATTATTCTGCATTGAGCAAAGGCAGTCTCACGAGCGAAGCTGCTGCGACAACAATAAATTTACTGATATTTCCGTTGATATTTCTGCTGATTGATGATATAATATTCGTGTGAGAAAGGAGTTGACCACGATGACCTCTGTTATGAGCGCAATCAAGAACACTGTTCCGATTACCCAGTTCAATCGGGGACTTGCAGGAAAAATCTTTGAGGAAGTTAAGCAAACTGGTGCAAAAGTTGTCATGAAAAATAACACGGCAGAATGCGTTCTGCTTTCGCCAGAGGAATATGTACGGCTGATGGACGAATTGAACGATGCGCGTCTGCTGGCTGTGGCATCGGAGCGCATGGCGCACTACGACCCGTCGAAACTGATTTCCGAAGAAGAAATGAACCGTCGCCTTGGCGTTACTGAGGATGACCTCAAGGATTTTGAAAGCGTGGAAATTGAATGAACTGGAAACTTGAATACCTTCCGGAAGCCGAGGATGACTTCAAGTCGCTTGATGGCAGTCAGAGAAATCTTGTCCTGAAAGCAATTAAGAAGGTACGGCAGAATCCGCTGCCTGCGGACGAAAATGGCTATGGAAAGCCGCTTGGCAATCAAAACGGAAAAAACCTTGCTGGACTGCTGAAAATCAAGCTGCGCGCCGCTGGAATACGCGTCGTTTATCAGCTTCAGCGCACGGAAACGGCTATGCTGGTGATTGTCATCGGCGTGCGTGCGGATGAAGAAGTGTACGAAATTGCACAGAAAAGAGCCGCAAAGCATCATTTACTGGGGTGAACGCACAAGCTGGGTGCAGGGGGGATGCAATGCTCCCTGCACCTGTTTTTTCTTTTCCCCGCGCCCTTCTTTTCCGCCGCCCGCCCGCATACCATCCATCAGCCGAATCAACGGGCAAGGAGGCGGACAAACATGAAACTTCCCAAACTTCCATCCCTCAAATCCCTTCATCTCCCCAGCCGCATCACGATGGAACGGCTGCTCATTGTCTCTGCGGCGGCGCTTGTAGTTGTCCTCGCCGTCCGCGGCGGACAGCAGACCCAAACCGCCATGCAGCAGACCGACTTCACCCCCGATGTCAGCACCCAAACCATCGCGGACGCATCGCCGGATGTCGAAATGACCGCTACCGTCTGCTGGTATGAGGACGGCGAGGGGTATCTCGTGCCGGTCACGCGCCAGATTCCTCTGCAGGACGGCGTGGCGAAGGCGACGCTGAGCCTGATGGTGAAGTCGTCCGAGAATGACCTCGCGGCGGCGCGGATGGGGCTGCGGAACGTTATTCCAGAGGGCGTTACGTTCGATTTGGACATTTCCGGCGGCAAGGCGCGCGTGGACTTGAGCAAGGAGGCGCTGAGCTGCCAGAACGCGGAGGAAGAGCTGCTGATGGTGCAGGGGACGGCGGCGGCGCTGTGCGGATTTGACACGGTGCAGGAGGTAACGTTCCTCTTTGACGGTCAGAAGCGCTCGCAGTTGACGCACGGGACAGACGTATCCGGCGTGTTCAAGGCGGACAGCGTGAATCTGGAAAGCGTGGAAACGACGGCGAACCTGACAAATGCGTCGCGGGTGCAGCTGTATTTCCCGTCGGCGGACGGGCGGCTGATGGTGCCTGTCACGCGGACGGTATTTTCCCCCGCTGACCTGACCACGGCAATGCTGGAACTGGCGAAAGGCCCGGAGAAGGACAGCGGGCTGGAAATTCCGCTGCCGAAGGACTGTGGTCTGCGGTCGGTGACGCTGAAGAACGGTGTCGCGACAATTGACTTCACAAAAGAATTTGCGTCCCTTGCGACGGCGGAGGACGCAAGCGCGGCGACAAGTCAGGCGCTCCGGGCGATTGTGTTCACGGCGAGCCAATTTCCGGGCGTGAAGAAAGTCGAGGTGCTGGTGGAAGGAAAGCCGTTTGAGGCGCAGCCGTCGGCAGTAACGACGTTCGTGAATCAGGCGGACGAAGTGATGGCGCAGTATCCGGGGCTGATTACGGTGGACTAATACTATGATTACGGTGGACTAATACTATTTCCTGCATTCGCCTGCGCCATCTGCTTGCGCCGCAAATTTGGAAATAGTATGAAAAAGGCGGGTGCGCGGAGCTTCAAACTCCATGCACCCGCTTTGCGTATATCAATAATTACTTCTTGTTTCCCCCGAACAGCCCCGTGATTCCGCCCAGAATCCCGCGCGTCACCTGCCGCGTCACTTCGCGGGTCGCGGTGCTAATCGCCGTATTCTGCACGCGCCCCAGCAATGAGTCGTTCTTCCGGGCGCGCGCGGCACGTTCTTCGCGCAGTTCATCCGCGTGCTTCCGGCGTTCTTCCGCCTGGCGTTCCTTCTCGGCTTTTTCAGCCGCTTTGCGCTGCTTTTCCGCCTCGCGCTCCTGCGCCTTCGTCGTTGTCGGCGCTGCTGCGGGCTGCGCCTGAGCCGGGACGTAATTGCCCGTCGCGGGGTCAAGCTGCATCGGCATCATCTTCTGCACATACTGCCCGCTTGCCGGGTCGTAGACCATCACCAGCATGTTCTGTACCTGCGGCTGCTGCACAGCCAGCACCGGAACAGGCTGCGCCTGACCTATCGGCTGCTGCTCCTGCTGATTCTGCCACGCCGGACGTGCGGGTTCGTCCGCCGCCATCCACGCGGGACGCGGCGTGCTGCCCTGTGCGGCAGGCTGTTGAACAGGCTGTGCCTGACCCACAGGCTGTGCCTGAACCATCGGCTGCGCCTGAGCCATCGGCTGGGCAGCCTCGCGCTGCACATAATGCCCTGTCTGCGGGTCGAACACAAGGAAAGCATCGGGGCGGCTGACCGTCGGCGCAGCGGTCGAAATCTGCGGCGCGGCGGCTTCCGGCGCGGGCATCTGCTCCTTCTGGAACGCGCTTGCCAGCATTTCGTAGGCGGAAACGCGGTCAACCGGCGTGTCGTAAACGCCGCGGAAGGGGCTGGATTCGATGCACTCCTGCCGCACATCGCCGTCAATGGCGTTCATGGCGCTCTGCGGGGGAAGGATGGTCGCGCGCTCGACGACGCTCGGCGCACCGTCCGCATCGAGGAAGGAAACCAGCGCTTCGCCTGTTTTGAGCGTGGTGATGGCTTCTGCCGTGTCGAACGCGGGATTCGCGCGGAAGGTCATCGCAGCGGTGCGGACGGCCTTCTGGTCAAGCGGCGTGTAGGCGCGCAGGGCGTGCTGGACGCGGTTGCCGAGCTGCCCCAGAATGCTCATGGGAATGTCGCAAGGGTTCTGGGTGACGAAATACACGCCGACGCCCTTGGAGCGAATCAGCCGGACGACCTGCTCCAGCGTTTCCAGCAGCGCCTTGGGGCAGTCGTCGAAGAGCAGGTGCGCCTCGTCGAAGAAGAACACCATGCGCGGCTTGTCCAAATCGCCGCATTCGGGCAGCAGCTCGTACAGCTCCGACAGCATCCACAGCAGGAAGGTCGAGTACAGCCGGGGTTTGCGGTAGAGCACGTCTGCCGCGAGGATGTTGATAACGCCGCGCCCGTTTTCATCAAGCTGCATCCAGTCGGCGATGTTCAGTGCGGGTTCGCCGAAGAACGCATTGCCGCCCTCGTCCTCCAGCATGGCGACGGCGCGCTGAATCGCACCGACAGATGCCATGGACACGTTGCCGTAATCAAGCGTGTACTCCTTGGCGTGCTCACCGACGTAGGCAAGCATGGCCTTCAAGTCCTTAAGGTCGAGCAGGAGCATGTTCTCGTCATCCGCGACGCGGAAGAGGATGCTCAGCACGCCCGCCTGCGTGTCGTTGAGGTTCATCAGCCGCGCGAGCAGCGTCGGCCCCATTTCGCTCACGGTCGTGCGGACGGGATGCCCCTCTTTGCCGAACACGTCCCAGAACACGGTCGGGAACGTGCGGTACTCGAACGTCGGCACGCCGCACTGCGTCAGGCGATTGGCGATATTGTCGCTGTGTGTGCCGGGCTGCACCATCCCGGCGAGATCGCCCTTGATATCCGCGAGGAACACGGGCACGCCCATGTCCGAAAATCCCTCTGCCAGCACTTTGAGGGAAACGGTTTTGCCCGTGCCGGTCGCCCCGGCAATGAGACCATGGCGGTTTGCCATCTGCGGCAGCAGGCAGACGGGATGTTCACCCGTTCCAAGCCAGATTTTGCCTTCGTAGAGCATGTGTGTTGTGTTCTCCTTTTTCCTTTTATAGTGGTACTATTGGTACTTCTTTATCGCGGCAGGGGTTTCGCCTCTGCGGAGGCGACCAGAGGGCTTTGCGGTCGCCCTCCGGACTCCTTCGCACGCACACCCATGTTACTTGGATTTTATCGAAAATGCGATTAGTGGGTGTGCCGTTACTCCTTCTTCTCATCCATCTCCGCTGTGCGTTCCGAAATAATATACCGCGGACGCTGCTTGACTTCCAAGTAGATTTTGCCGATGTATTCCCCGATGATACCGAGAAACAGGCACTGCATCCCGCCAACGAAGCATACCAGACAAGCCAGCGATGCCCAGCCAGCCACCGAATGCCCGGCAAGCGCGGCAATCACCGCCCAGATAATGCCGATAAATGACAGAATCGTGATAAACAGCCCGGCGAAGAACACCATGCGAATCGGTTTGACCGATAGGCTTGTGATGCCGTCGAACGCCAGCCCCAGCATCTTCTTCAGCGGATAGTGGCTTTCGCCCGCAATGCGCTCGTGGCGCTCGTAAGAGACGCTGGTGGACTTGAACCCGACCAGCGGAACCATCCCGCGCAGATACAGGTTTACTTCACGGAATTTCGCCAATTCCTGCAGGGCACGGCTGGAAATCAGGCGATAATCCGCGTGATTAAACACAACCTCCGCGCCCATTGCGCTGAGCAGCTTGTAGAAGCCTTCCGCCGTGAAGCGCTTGAAGAACGTGTCGGTATCACGCTTGGAGCGCACGCCGTAGACGATTTCGCAGCCGTCAAGGTACGCATCCACCATCGCGTCCATGGCGTTGATATCGTCCTGCCCGTCGCAGTCGATGCTGATGGTGATGTCGCAGCGGTCTTTCGCCTCCATCAGCCCTGCCCAGACCGCCCTTTGGTGCCCTCGGTTGCGGCTCTGCGCAATGCCTTGGAAGCACGGGTCTTTCGCGGACAGCGCCGTGATAATCTCCCACGTCTTGTCCTTGCTGCCGTCGTTGACGAACAGAATGCGGCTCTCGTCGCTGATTTTCCCCGCGTCTGCGAGCTGACGCACCTTGTCGCGGAACATGCCGCTGGTAATCGGCAGTACGCTTTCTTCGTTGTAGCAGGGAATCACAATATACAATACAGGCTTGTGTGCCACGCAGAAACACCTCCAGTATGGTTGATTATGTCTTATTATAGCACATTTTCTCCTGCTTGAACAGGTTCTTTTTGCAACGGTTTCGACGCAATTATTGTTCACAAAATATTTACAAACACTTCCGACATTCGTTACAAAGTCGTGCTATGATACGGAAAGTACTCCAAGAGGGGTGCGGCTATCAAAGGAAGTGTGCTTATGAATCAGGCGGCAATTGGTCAGTATATCGCAGGCAAGCGCACTGCGCAAGGCATGACGCAGGAGCAGCTGGCGCAGAAAATTGGCGTATCGCAGAAATCCTTGATGCGCTGGGAAACGGGCAAACGTCTGCCCGATGCTGATGCGGTGGAAGCGCTCTGCGCGGCGCTGGGTATCACCCTGCCGGAACTGCTCAACGGCAAGGATTCGCCGCAGAAGGAAGAAATGCAGCTGACGCATGACGCACAGATGCTTGACCTGCTGCGCCGGATGCAGCGCACAGTCTATGAGCAGCATATTCTCTACGGCGTTCTGCTGATTCTGCTGGGCATCGCGAGCAACGCATTGTCTGCGCTGGTCGGCGGCAGCCATGTCAAGGAATTCTTTTCGGGTGTGCTGATGGGGATGTCCGTTGCGGAAATGCTGGCGGGGGTCGTCATCGTTGCCATCCATGTGATTCACGGAAAATGCGAGGAGTAATTAGCAATTTGAGAAATCATTGCGCATTGAAAAGCGGTCGTGCGACCGCTTTTTTCGTTTTGGGAAATCGCAGAAACATGCCTTTTTTCCTTGACCCCTTCGGCATTCCGATGTATAATAAACAATGGTGTATTAGCGCATTGAGCAGAAAGGGGTGAGTGTCCTGTACGCACAGGTAATTGTGGACATTGTGCATGAGAATGTTGCGCACACGTTTACCTACCGCATTCCGGACGGCATGACGCTCACCGCCGGACAGCGCGTGGAAGTTCCGTTCGGGCGGATGCGCAAGGAGGGGGTCGTCCTTTCCATGACGCAGGAGACGGACGTGCCGCCGGAAAAGCTCCGCGATATCCTCCGCCCGCTGGAGGACTATGCCGCTATCTGCCCCACGCTGCTGACGCTCGCCCAGCAGATGGCGGACGACGTGCATTGTCCGCTGGCGGAAACGCTGCGGCTGATGCTGCCCGCCCAAATGCGCGGCGGACGCATTCAGGTGAAAACGCAGACGGTCGCGCAGGCCGCGAAGCCGCGCGAAATGCTGGAAGCGGCGGCGCAGGCGGAGAAGCGCTCTCCGAAGCGGCGACTGCTGCTGACGGTCTTATCCGACGAGCGGACGCACCCGGTGGAGGAATTGAAGCTGCTTGTCCGCGAACCGCTGCAAGCGCTGCGCCAGATAGAAGCAGCGGGGCTAATTGTCCTGCGGGAAGAAGAGGTGCTGCGCCGACCGGGCGGCAATACGCCGGATACCGCCGTCCCTGACCCGCCCCTCACGCCGGGGCAGGAGGAAGCGCTGTCTGTCATGCTGCCGGATTTGCGCAGTGGACAGGGAAAATACCTGCTCCACGGCGTGACGGGCAGCGGCAAAACCGAGGTGTTCATCCGCCTTGTGCGCCAGACGCTTGTGCAGGGGAAATCCGCCATGATTCTCGTGCCGGAAATCGCCCTCACGCCGCAAATGGTCATGTGGTTTCGGGCGCGGTTCGGGGCGGTTGCGGCGGTGCTGCACTCGCGGCTCAGCGCGGGCGAGCGCTTTGATGAGTGGCGGCGCATCCGGCGCGGCGACGCGCGGGTCGTCATCGGCGCACGGTCAGCGGTGTTCGCGCCGGGCGGGAACTTGGGGCTGATTGTCGTGGATGAGGAGCACGAATCGACGTACATCTCCGACCGTCATCCGCGATATGACGCGCGCGAAGTTGCCATCCGCCGATGCGAAAATGAGCACGCGACGCTTCTGCTTGCCTCTGCTACGCCCAGCATTCTGTCCTTCGCCAGGGCGCGGCGCGGGGATTATGTGCTGCTTGAAATGCCCTCCCGCGTCGGCAACCGCCCGATGCCGCAGGTCACGCTGGTAGACATGCGCAAGGAGATGGAGAACGGCAACCGAAGCGTATTTTCCGGGCAATTGGTCGCGGCACTCAAGAACTGTGTCGCGCGCGGCGAACAGGCCATGCTGCTGATGAATCGGCGCGGGTACAACAGCTTCGTCAGCTGCCGAAGCTGCGGTTATGTCGTCAAATGCCCGAACTGCGATGTCGCCATGACCTACCACGTCGTGGGCAGCGGGCAGACCGAGGCGGAACTCCACTGCCACTACTGCGGATTCGCCGCGCTGCCGCCGAACACCTGCCCGAAATGCGGCAGCAAGTACATCCGCTATTTCGGTGCGGGGACGCAGAAAATCGAGGAAGAATTGAAGAAGCTCTTCCCGCAGGAAAACGTCATCCGCATGGATATTGACACGACCTCCGGCAAGGATGGTCACGCAAAGCTGCTTGATGAGTTCCGCTCCGGGCGCGCAAAGCTGCTCGTCGGCACGCAGATGATTGCCAAGGGGCTGGATTTCCCGAAGGTGACGCTGGTGGGCGTGATTGCGGCAGATATGACGTTGAATTTGCCCGACTACCGCGCGCGGGAGCGGACATTCCAGCTGCTGACGCAGGTCGCCGGGCGCGCCGGACGCGGCACACTGCCGGGGCAGGTCATCATCCAGACGTACAAGCCGGAGGATGAGGTGATTCAGACCGCTGCCGCGCAGGACTACCGCGCGTTCTTTGAGCTGGAGTTCGATCGCCGGCGGACGGGGTTATATCCGCCGTTCACGATTCTGGCGCGGCTGCTGGTGGAGAGCAATTCGCCGCAGAAGGCGCGGGAGGTCGCGACGGCGCTTCATGCGCGGTGCGAGGAGCTGCTGGCAGCGCATCCGCTGTGGAAGAAGCGGGCGCTGATGGTGCGGCTTGACCAGCCGAGCATCACGGTTTTGCGCGGAAAAACGCGCTGGCATGTGCTGATGAAGCTGCTGGTGCATCCGGAGACGGAGCAGTTCGCCGCGGCATTGAGCGAACTGGCGCGGGAGAAGCAGGAGGGCGCGGAGGTGTACTTTGAGTACAACCCCACGACCATGATGTAAATGTGGTTTTATTTCCCTGAAATCGCGTGAATTGTGTGGGTATCCTGTGGATAAACACGCGGAAGAAGTAAGAAGAAGTCACCAACTCAATCGCGAAAAGGGTGTCGAGAGGGTCGAAGACCCTTCGCGGAGTCCAGAGGCAGAGCCTCTGGTGGGGTCAAGGGGCGAAGCCCCTTCGGTTCCCCTTTTATAGGAAGGAGCATTGTAACTTATGGCGATTCGGAAGATTGTGAAGATTGGCGATGATTGCTTGCGGCAGGAGTGCCGGAAGCAGGAGAAGTTTGATTTGCGGCTGAAAATCCTGCTGGAGGGT
>ERZ780032.660-NODE-660-length-12958-cov-5.300240_pt1 | contig 12958 bp, 9 predicted proteins | sample MGYA00511856_ERZ780032 | MGnify/ENA primary metagenome ERZ780032 (study PRJEB29588, sample SAMEA2147983) | human gut metagenome | biome: human gut; feature: human-associated habitat; material: faeces | place: Denmark | collected 2008/2010 ...
GTCCCTTGACCCTGCAAGGGGCAGACGAAAAGGGACGAAGTCCCCCCTTGACCCCTTTTCGCGATTGGGTTGGTCGCACTTTCATGCTCCTTCCGCGTGCAGCTTTTTGGGGCTTCGCCTAAGCCCTTGTTTGTTTCCCCAACTTTCCGTGAAGAACCCTATTTTTATCCTATTTTCAAATTCGCTGCGCAGGATTTCACGCCCGCCGGGAATCTCACTGCCTTGCCGCCGGCGTCGGCAGCGGCTCCGGCGTGCGGTCATCCGCCGCGACCTCCGGCGTGGGCGTCGCCGACATTTCCTCCGTATACAGCAGATTCAGCGTCTTGACATCCGCCGTCCCCGTCGCAGACAAACTGTTCGCCTTCTGGAACGCCTTCACCGCGTTCTGCGTGCCTGCCAGGAATGTGCCGGAGCATTTGCCCGAATAGTAGCCAAGATCCGTCAGCTTCCGCTGCATCCAGTACACATCCTCGCCGGAGCTGTTCACTTTCAGCGTCCGGAAGGGCTGCGGCGGCATCGCCCCGGCGCGGTAATCCGGCTCGGCGGTCGGCTGCGGCGTGACGTAGGGCAGCATGTTCTTCGTGTTCAGCGAGGGCAGCTTCAGCGCGGCGCGGAGTTCCGGGTCAGCGGGCATGTCGTCGCGAATCGTGACGACCGTCCCTGCCCCGCAGTTGTTGTAAATCCACTTCGCGTCCGCAACGGTCAGGCGAATGCACCCGTGCGACGCGCGCTTGCCGAGGTTCTTGTAGGACTTGACCGATAAATCCATGGTGTTGACCGTGTTGTAAATGACGGAATGAAACGCAATGGACGAGTTGATGCGCGTCCAGTACTGCGCGTGGCTGCCCCACTCTGGGAAGTAGCACCAGCGCGCCGTGCGCCCGTTGAGTGTGAATGTGCCGATATCCGACGGATTCTTGCGCGTGCCGGTGGAGCAGAGCATCTGCCGCACAACAACGGTGTAATCGCCGTTTTCGTCGCGCCCGTAGACGGTCGTCACCTGATTGTTGACGTCCACCGTGATGGCAAACGGCACAGGCGTCGGTTCGGGCGTAGGCTTCGGATCATCAGCCGCGGCACGCACATCCGGGTCGTTGAACAGCGCGTTCCATGTGTTTTCACCCACGATGCCATCCACGCTCAGCGCGTTCTGCTGCTGGAATGCCTTCACCGCGTTGCGCGTGTGTCCCAGAAAATTGCCGCTGATGTTGCCGGAATAGTACCCCAGTTCCGTCAGGCGGGTCTGCACGAGCTTGACTTCTTCGCCCTTGGACTTGTTGTATTGCAGTTTCTTGACGAACGCCACCGTCGGCGCGGGCGTCGGGGTGGTGGTTTCATCCGAGAGGTGCATTCCGGGCGTGGGCGAAAGGGTGGGCGTCGCCGCGGCGGACGAATCCCGGCTGATGGCATCGCCGCTGAACAGGCGTTCCAGCGTCTGCACATCCGCTTCGCCCGTAATCGGCAGGGCGTTCGCCGTCTGGAACAGGCGGATGGCTTCCTGCGTCGCGGGCAGATAGCGCCCGGAAATCTTGCCCGTGTAGTAGCCCAGCGCCATCAGGCGAATCTGCGCCTGCCGCACGTCCTCGCCCACGCATCCCAGCCGCAGCGGGCGATAATCCGCCGCATAGATGGCTTCCTGCGTCGCTTTGTCCGCCATGCCCGTCACCGCAAGGGCAAAATCGCGCTGGAAATCCTCCACCGCGGTTTTGGTCGCCTCGCCATAGCGCCCGGTTACGTCGCCGCTGTAATAGCACAAATCCGTCAGCGCGGTTTGCAGGGCGGACACGTCGTCGCCCTCATCATTCAGGGTCAAATCGCGCGTGATGTTCGCCGCGCCCTCCGTCCACTCCACGCTGTCATCCGGCACGGCCTCCCCCGCATCCTCCGCCGACGCGAAGGGCAGTATCATCATCACCGCCAGCAGGAGCGCCGCCAGCGTTCGTTTCCACAAAGGCATCAAAAGCACCTCGTTCATGCTGATATTCAGGGATACAATTCTATTGTACTGGTTTTTCGCGCAGTTTGCAAGCGGATTTTTCCCCACGCAAAAGGCTGCCAAGCGTTCTGCGCCTGACAGCCCTGCGGTTATTGCCATTAGGAAGTTATTTTTTCAGCGACACCTTGTGTGTCTCCTGATTTTCGCCGTCCGCTTCCGGCTTTTCCGCCTCTGCCGGAACGCTCTGTGCTTGCAGCTTCTCCAGCTTTTCGGCGATGGCCTGCATATTCGCGGCGATGCTGCGGATGTTCTCGTCGCGCGTTTCCTCCACCCACGGCGAACCATCCGCCGGACGGAGCGAATCAACGCCGATTCGGATGAAGTCAATCAGCGCCCAAATGCCAAGGCCGCCCGCGGTGAGCAGCTTCAACACGCCCAATGCCGTGTAGGCGAGGTAGAAGCGGTCAGCCCCGAAGAGCCCCGTGAATCAAGCCCAGCAGCCGAAGCACCACCGCCAGCACGATAAATGCCCGATTCAGCCCTTTTCTTTGAATTTCCACGTCATTTCCCTCCCTCGTGATTCCTTACTTTCATTCTACCCTCCCCTCAAAAAAACTCAAGCGTTCTCTTTTTGAATAATATAATTTTGGCATTCCTAACAAAAGCATCCCAATTTGTTGTGGAACCTCACAAGAGGATTCCGCTGCTTGCGCCATCCGGGCAGCAAAAAAGACTGCCCGCACCCGGCAGGCAGCCTCGCTTCTGGTAAGCCCCTCATCAATATCGGTAGTTATACTGATAGCTGCTGAGCCCATCCATGATCGACACGCCCATCACCATCCCGACAATCGACAGGATAACCGCCACGATGACCGCCACCAGCACGCCGCACCAGTAACCGCGCGCAAAGTTGCGGCGATTCAGGTTGTCGTCATTCAGCGCAAAGACGATGGCAAGAATCCAGCCAATGACCGGAAGCGTGAACAGGATGCCATAGTCCACATACGCCCAAGGCGACAGCAGTCGATACTGATTGTTTTCGTTTTCACTCATGCAAAAAGCCTCCTTTTCATCAGGCGGATTTGTCCGCCGTGATACCCCTTTCAGTTTTCCCTTACTCCTGATAGTCCTGCAGCGACACCGACACCATCCGGCTCACGCCCTGTTCCTCCATCGCCACCCCGAACAGGCTGTTGCAGCGCTCCATCGTCCCCTTGCGGTGTGTCACGACGATAAACTGCGTTCCCTTCGAGTATTCCTTCAAATAATCCGCGTAATACCCGATATTCGCGTCATCCAGCGCGGCTTCAATCTCGTCCAGAATGCAGAACGGCGTGGGCTTCAATTTCAGCATCGCGAACAGAATCGCAATGGCCGTCAGCGCGCGTTCGCCGCCGGAGAGCAGCGACAGGAGCTGCAATTTCTTTCCCGGCGGCTGGGCGTTAACCTCGATGCCGCAGTTCAACGGGTCGTCCGGATCCATCAACTTCAGTTCTGCGTGACCGCCGCCGAACAGCCGCGTGAACGTCTCGGCGAAATACCCCTGCATCTTCGAGAAGTTCTCGACGAATGTAGAACGCATCTGAATCAGCAGCCGCTCAATGAGTTCGCGCAAGTCCATTTCCGCGCGCTTCAAGTCCTGCTGCTGGGCGGTCAGGTCGTCCACGCGCGCCTTGGTTTCGGCGTATTCCTCCACCGCCCCGACGTTGACCGTCCCCAGCGCGCGAATCTGCCCTTGCAGCTCGGCGGCGCGGCGGTCGCTTTCCTTCTCGTCGAAGGGCGTGCGACGGAATTCCTCTGCCCCGGCGTAGGTCAGCTTGTAGGTGTCCCAAATGCGGTTTTGCAGATTCTTCTGGTCGCCCTCGATGCGCGCCTTCGCCAGCTCGGTCTTGTGCAGCTTCTCGCTGTCGCGGTTGTAGGCTTCGTGCAGGTTCTCCATGTCGCTGAGGATGTCACGCAGGTCACTTTGCGCCTGTGAACGTCGCTGCTCGATGGCCTGCGCGGCGCTCTCCTGCCGCAGCTGCTCCTTCTGGCGGCGGGCGGATTCGGCTTCCTCGCGCTTCATGTCGTTCTCGTCGATGGCGTCCAGTTCGTCCATCTCGTGCAGCAGCTGTTCGCGGCGCTCCTGTTCACGGAGGATTTGCGCCTGATCCTGCTGCGCGTGGGCTTCGTCGCGCTCCAAGTCGCTTAAGCCGTGGCGCAGGTCGGACAATTGCAGCGTGCGCACCATCAGGCGGTCGTTTTCCGCGCTGGCTTCCGCGCGCGCCTTGACCAGCGCATTCTGCATTTCAATGGTCTTTTGCTCCATCGCGCTCTGGTCGCCCTGCGCGCCCGTGCGCTGATGTTCAATGGTCTCCAGCTGCTGGCGAATGTCCTCCAGCGACTGATGCAGCTGCACGCGCGCCTGCTCAGTCTCCTGCATCCGCTGCAAATGGGTGTTCAGGTCGGCGGATACGCTTTCGCGGCGCGCCTGTTCGCGGGCGACGGCAATCTCCTGCTGATGCAATGCATTCACCGCGTCGCTGACCTTCTGCCGCTTTTCCTGCGCCGTCTGCTGACGCTGCGTCAGTTCCTGACGGCACTTGTCCAGTTCCGCGCGCCCGGTTTGCAGCTTCGCGGTCAATTCCTTCAGTTCACGCTCGCGGCTGAGCAGGTTGGACACCTTCGACTGCGCCGAACCGCCCGTCATCGAGCCGCCGGAGTGCATCACGTCGCCTTCCAGCGTCACCAAGCGGAACGCGTGATTGCCCGCGCGCATAATCGGAATGCCGTGGTCGAGGTTGTCGGCAATCACCGTGCGCCCCAGCAGATTTTCCACAATGCCGCGATATTCCGGCGCGCACTGCACCAGTTCGCTCGCCACGCCGAGGCAGCCCGGCAGCTTCAACGCATTGCGCTCATTGCCATAGAGTGTTTTGCCGCGGATGGCGCTCATCGGCAGGAACGTCGCGCGCCCAAGCCGATTCTGGCGCAGGTAGTTAATCAGCTCCTTCGCCGTCTCTTCCGTGTCAGTGACGATGTTCTGCTGTGCCGCGCCCAGCGCCATGTCAATCGCCGTTTCGTACGTCTGCGGAACGGTCATCAGCTGCGCCAGTACGCCCTTGACGCCCGTCAAGCCGCGCTGCTTGGCATACGTCATCGCGCGACGAACCGCCATGTTGTAGCCTTCCATGTCGCGCGTCATTTCGGTCAGGACGTTATGACGGCTTGCCGCGGCCTGCATATCGGCGGATTGCTTTTCGACATCCGCGCGCAAATTGGCATACGCGGTATCCGCCTCATCCGACGCTTGCCGCGCCTGCGCCAGCTTCTCCTGACACTGCTGCTGATGCTGATTTTCTGTTTCCAGCTGCTTTTCGACGGCAATCAAGGCTTCCCGCAGGGCAGCTTCCTGCTCCTGCAGTGCCCCGCTGGATTCTTCAATTTCCGTCAAGCGCGTTTCCATCTGCCCCTGCATGGTGTTCAGGCGCGTCTTGTCGTTGCGCACATCGGACAGGCGGTTCATTTGGTCAATGACAGCGGCTTTCTGCGCTTCCAGCGCTGCGTCCGCTTCCTTTTCCTTTGCCTGCGCCTTCTCGGCGGCTTCCTGCGTCGCCCGGAGGATTTGCTCCGCGTCGGCAATCAGGCTGTGCTGCTTCTCCACGTCCGCCTGAATCCGCGCATGATCCTTCTCGATTTCCGCCAGCCGCTCCTGTGCTTCCTCCTGCTCGCGGACGATGCGCTGGCGGTTCTCGCTGCGCGTCTCGCGGCGGCTTTGCAGGGCGGAGAGTTTCTTCTGCGATTCGTGCACATGCTCGGCGCATTCCATCAGTTCGGTGCGCGCCTTCGTGATGGCTTCTTCCAGCTGATCGATGCGGTTCTGCGTCTCGTCGCGGCGGGTGGTCTTGTCGGTCAGGTTGCTTTCCGTGTCCGCCAAAATCGTCTGGACGGTCAGCAGTTCGCTTTCCAGTTCGGACAAGCGCGCCCGCGCCCGGTCGGAGCGAATCAGGAAGAGGTTCAGATCCAAATCCTTCAATTCGGTGGACAGCTCCAGATACACGCGGGCGTTGCGGCTCTGTTCTTCCAGCGGCTTCAGGCGCTTCGTCAGCTCATCCAGAATATCATCGACGCGCTCCAGATTTTCCAGCGTCCGCTGCAATTTCTTGTCCGCTTCTTCCTTGCGCGCCTTGAACTTGACGATGCCCGCCGCTTCCTCGAACACCTGCCGGCGATCCTCGCTCTTGCGGGAGAGGATTTCGTCAATGCGCCCCTGCCCGATGATGGAGTATCCCTCTTTGCCGATGCCCGTATCGCGGAAAAGGTCAACCACGTCCTTCAAGCGGCAGGCGGTGCGGTTTAAGTAATATTCGGATTCGCCGTTTCGGTAGACGCGGCGCGTGACCATGACCTCGGCAGCTTCCATCGCCAGCGCATGGTCATCGTTGTCAAACACCAGCGATACTTCGCAGTAGGACAGCGGCTTGCGCTTCTGCGTACCGTTGAAAATCACGTCGGACATGCTCGCGCCGCGCAGGGTTTTCGCGCTCTGCTCGCCCAGCACCCAGCGCACCGCGTCGCCGATGTTGCTCTTGCCCGACCCGTTCGGCCCGACGATGCCCGTTATGCCCTCATCAAAGACGATTTCCGTCCGCTGGGCAAAGGATTTGAAGCCATACAGCTCCAATTTTTTCAGCTTCATTTATTAACTCCCATAGCGGGGATGCCCGCTGGTTCATGGGCATTCCAATAAACACCCATAATAAGTATAGCACAAACAACCGTCCGGAACAAGACGAATTTCATCCAACCCGTTGCAAAGGCGGGCATTTCCTGCTATACTGCAAGCAGATTCCTGCAAAGCAAAGGAGAAGCATTATGTTCCGTCCCCTCTGCGCGGAAAATCCGCTGCCCGCCGCTCGGCGCGTCTATGAATACCTGCAATCGCTTTCCGGCAAGTGCCTGACCGGGCAGATGGAAAGCCAATGGTGCCGCTCGACTGAGCATGAAATCAGCTATCTGACCGATGTCACCGGTCGTCAGCCTGCCATTCGAGGGCTGGATTTCATGGATAACGACTATCTGGGCGTGACGCAGCGCGCAAAGGACTGGTGGGCGCGCGGCGGCATTCCCACCATCTGCTGGCACACGGGCGCGGATTTCTTCTCCGGTTACCCCGAATGCCGCGAAAGCGAGCTGGACTGGGCTTCCGCTTTTGTGGACGGCACGGAAGCGAACCGCCGTCTGCTGGATGGGCTTGACCATGCTGTCCCCTACCTCAAGCGCTTGCAGTCAGATGGCGTTCCCGTTCTCTGGCGGCCTTTCCACGAGATGGACGGCGGCTGGTTCTGGTGGGGACGCGGCGGCGCGGCGAATTTTGTGCGCTTGTGGCGGCTGATGTACGACCGCTACACGCATGTTCACGGTCTGCGGAATCTAATTTGGGTGTTGGGCTTCTCCGACGCGACGGAGGATTTGCGCCCGTGGTATCCGGGGGACAACGTGGTGGACATTCTCGGCGGCGACAGCTACAAGGGCGGTGCGCAGGGGGATTTATACCGGCGCTGTGCCGCGCTTGCCCCGGCAGGAATGGCGATTGTGTTCCACGAGTGCGGACAGATTCCGACTCGCACGGAGATGGACGCGGCGAATGCCCCGTGGGCGTACTTCATGGTGTGGCACACCAGCTGGCTGACGGACAGCAGCAAGGGCAACACGCCGGAGTCGCTGCGGGCGATTTATCGGGATAGCAGCTTTGTGACGCTGCATCAGCTGCCGGATTTCATCGAAAGCGACGAATGATTGCTGAAGAACATGCAAGGAGGTTATTCTCATGACCCTTCACGAACAAGTCACCGATATTCTCGCCTCCGCTGTCGAAGCGCAGGAATGCGCAGGCATCAGCGTACTGGTGCGGCGCTGCGGAGAGGAAATGCTCTATACGCAGGCGGGCATGTCCGACATTGCGTCGGGGCGGCTGATCCACCGCGACAGCATCTTCCGCCTGTACAGCCAGTCCAAGCCGATTACGGCCGCCGCCGTGATGCTGCTGGCGGAGCGCGGGCAGATTGACCTGATGGACGGCGTAGACCGTTATCTGCCGGGCTTCCGAAATGCGCGCGTCGTCGATAAGCAGGGCACGATTCGCCCCGCGACCCGCGCGCCGTGGCTGATGGAGCTGCTCGGCATGACGGCGGGCGTCTGCTACCCCGACAGCGACCCGGCGGGGCAGTATGCCGCAAAGGTGTTCGACGAAGCAACGCAGGAAATCCTTGCGGGCGGCGGCGTGCCGACGGTGGAGTTCTGCAACCGCTTGGGGCAGCAGCCGCTGTCCTTCCAGCCGGGCACGCACTGGCGCTACTCCACCTGCGCGGACATCCTCGGCGCGGTGGTGGAGGTCGTCAGCGGAATGCGCTTCGGCGAGTTCCTCCGCAAGGAGTTCTTTGAGCCGCTGGACATGGTGGACACCGGCTTCTACGTCCCCGAAAGCAAGCGGAATCGCCTTGTGACCGCCTACAAGCGCACGGAAAACGGACTTGTGCCGTGGACAAGCACCCACCTTGCCGTCGGCGTTTACGACCGCGAACCCGCCTTTGAATCCGGCGGCGCGGGGCTTGTTTCGACGCTGGAGGATTACAGCCACTTTACCGATATGCTGCTGGCGGGCGGCACTTACGAGGGGCGGCGGATTCTCTCGCCCGCGACAGTCGCCTGCATGACGCAACCGCAGCTGAAAGACGCGGTTCGCCGCGATATGTGGGATTCGCTGGACGGGTACAGCTACGGGCACTTGATGCGCATTTGCGCTGAACCGGGGCGCATCGCCGGATTGGCTTGCGCGGGCGAATACGGCTGGGATGGCTGGCTGGGGACATACTTTGCGAACTTCCCCGGGCAGCAGATGACGATTCTGTCGATGCAGAACACGGTTGATTCCGGTACGACGCGGGTGGTTCGACAGATGCGCAACGCGGTTCTGGCGGCACTCAGCCGCGAAAATTAACCATAAAGGAAACGCGCTCAAGCCGGGGCGCAAAAAAAGGGTCAAGGGACAATGTCCCTTGCGGAGTCCAGAGGCAGCGCCTCTGGTGGGGCTTGGGGCAACGCCCCAACTGTTGGGGGTGTGCGTAGCCCACGCGGTTGGGCGTGTGACCATTTCAAAGGAAAAGTCAAGCCCGACACCTTGGTCGCAGGCAGCGAAGCGTCCCTGCGCAGTAACTAAAAATGTTTCGATAAAAGTCAAGAAACATGGGAGTGCATCCGAAGGAGTCCAGAGGGCGATCGCAGACTTCGTCTGTTTTCATTGCCCTCTGGTTGCTGCATAAAAGACCTATATTGGAAAAGCAGCCAACTCCGGCAGCCACGCTCCACAATTATATTATTATAATGAAAGAAGTACACATCATGCAATGCGGTGACTACACCTACCGCGCCATCGACACCGGCGCGGAAATCATGGAATACTACGGGCAAGGCGGCGAAATCACCCTCCCGGAAACGCTCGACAGCCTCCCCGTTGTGAGCGTCGGGCTGTGCGCGTTCATCATGCGCACCGACCTGACCGCCGTCACGCTCCCTAAAACGCTCCGCCACATCGGCGGCAGTGCCTTCGAGGGCTGCTCGGCGCTGACAAGCATCACGCTGAATGACGGGCTGGAAACCATCGAGTACCGCGCGTTCGCGTCCTGCACCGCGCTGCGCGAAATCGCGTTCCCCGATTCAGTGACAACCGTCGGCGGCGCTGTCCTTTCGGGCTGCACCGCGCTGAATAGCGTCCACCTGCCGAACGCGCTGACCGTCCTGCCCATGCAGGCGCTGATGAACTGCACATCGCTGGAATTCTTGAATCTCCCGGACACCCTGACCCGCATCGACCACGAAGCCCTGCGCGGCTGCACACACCTGACGACACTCGCCATTCCCGCAACCGTGCGTGAAATCGGGCATGACGCGCTGACGGGCTGTTCCCGGCTGGACGCGCTGACCCTCCCCGCCCCCTTCAGCGCCCGTGCGCGTGACCTGCGCGTCGGGCTGGGGCTGATGACAGAGGGCGATACGCTCATCGTCGGCTCGTATCTGGGGCAGGCAGAGAAGGGCAGCACCTACTCGGTCATCGAGTACATCGGTTCGGATACGGAACTCATCATCCCCGCGTTTATCGAGGGCTGCCGCGTGACAAAGTTCAATCAGCGGATTCTGGAGGACATGGACAGTTTGCGGATTTTGTCCGTCCCGGCGGGGTTTGTGGTTGAACCGACGCTGGTGCCGGAAGGCGCTCAGGTGGTTGTGCGCCCGCAGGTTTAAGGTAACTTTCCATTTGCAAACATAGTTTCCACGGACGAAAGTTGGATAAAAAGGAGTAACAAAATGAAGAAACTGCTGAGTTTGCTGCTAATGGTGCTGATGCTGCTGGGCGGCGCTGCGTTCGCGGAGGAGAACGAAGAGGACACGACCCCCGCCGTTGCGCCGATTGTCACGTTCAAGAGCGGATTCTACGTCGGATATCTCGACCGCGAAATCAAAATCACCGTATCGTGCAAGAACAAAAACAGCGCAACTGTGCCGGAGAAGTATCTGGAGCTGCGCAACCACCGCGGCGAAGTGCTGGAGCGTGCGTTCTGGCGCAATCCGCGCTACGACCTGACCTTCTCGGTCTATGTGACGGAGGACATGCTGGGCGGCAACAAGCTGTCTGTCTGGCTGGACGGCGAGAAAGTGAACGAAACAGATTCCTTCGCCGCGTTTTCGGACATCAGCCTGCCGCGTGTCACCCGTTTGACCCCCTCTGAACCCGCTGTTGGCGTGATGATTGTTTGCAGCGGCGCATCAGAAAAGCAGCTGACTGACATGCTGAACACGCTGGACAAATACGGCGTGAAGGGGACATTCTACGTCACGGGCGATTTCGTGCGCCGCAACCCGGAGCGCATCCAGCGCATCATTGATGCGGGCCACGAGCTTGGCAGCCACGGCAACAACCTCATCAACATGACCGAAGTCTCCTACGCGCGTGTGCAGGAGAACATCCGCGAGCTGAACGACCTGTGCGAAGAGACTTTCGGCGTACGGCCGCGGTTGTTCTGTGCGCATTTGGGCGCGACGAACAGCATCGTCACCGCCATTGCCCGCGCGGAAGGCGTAGAGGACTGCCTGTTTGCAATCGACGCGTGCGACTGGTCGGACGCGTATAAGGATAAGGTGTATCAGATGGTGTACCGCGTGACGAGCGACCGGGTGACGAGCGGGTGCGTGGTGCAGTTCCATATCAATGGGTATCATACAGCGGAGGTGCTGGATAAGGCGCTGGATAATTGGATCAACGTGAAGGGATTGCGCCCGGTGACGGTGGGTGAATTGATGCAGCTGTCGGGGCGGGATTTCCCCCCGCTCCCGGACTACGGCGACTAAAAGAAGAGAAAGGGCTAAGCGTACGGTTAGCCCTTCTTAACTTTTTTATCTTCCATCAAGCAGGAATTTTCGCCTGCAACCGCGAAATATCATTCTCGACCCCATGATTTCAGCATAAGGAGGAATTTTCCCATGTACGAAAAAGTATTTGCTTATCTGGATGCGCACGCGGAGGACTATGCTGCGCAGCTGTGCCGCTGGGTGGAAGTGCCGTCGGTGAAGGGCGAAGCCACGCCCGGTGCGCCGTTTGGCAAGGATGTGCGCCGGATGCTGGATGTGGCCATGGCGGACGCAAAGGCGTTCGGCTATGAAACCCGCGATTTCGACGGCTATGCGTGCGATATCACCCTGCCGGGCGAATCGGAAGAAGCCATCGCCGTGCTGGGACACCTCGACGTTGTTCCGGCGGGCGACAATTGGGCGACCCCGCCGTTCACCGCGACGCGCGTGGGCGACCAGATTTTCGCGCGCGGCACGAGCGACGACAAGGGGCCGGCGCTGGCGGCGCTGTATGCCATGAACGCCATCAAAGCAGCGGGAATTCCGCTGAAGAAGTCCATCCGCCTGATTCTTGGCTGCGACGAGGAATCCGGCTGGGAAGACATGGCGTATTACTGCGCGCACACGGAAATGCCGGAAGTCGGCTTCTCCCCGGACGCTTCCTTCCCTATCATCAACACCGAAAAGGGCATGATTCACGGCTTCTTCACGAGCAAACTCGCGGAGGACGGTCTGCAGGTCAAGCAGCTGTGGACGGGTGAGCGCGTGAATGTCATCCCCGGCGAATCCAAGGCGCTCATCGCGGGCGGTCAGGAGGTTGCCGACAAGGTGGCGGCCTATGCCGAAAAGACCGGGCTTCCCTACACGGCGGAGGTGACCGCTGATGGCGTGTGGGTGACGGCGGAGGGCATCCCCGGCCACAGCGCGTATCCCGAAGGCCGCCGCAACGCCATCGGCATGATGCTGGTACTCCTGCGCGAGATGGGCGTGGCCGGCGCGCTGAAGACGCTGGCGGACGCGGTCGGCATGGAGCACGACGGCGCGTCGCTGGGCTGCGCGTGCTCGGACGAAATTTCCGGCGCGCTGACGTGCAACATGGGCATCCTGCATGTCAAGGACGGCAAGGTGACGGCGTCGCTCGACCTGCGCTGCCCCATTGCGGCGGATTTGTCCGCGCTGACGAACGCGATTCGCGCGCACCTGCCCGGCTTTAACGTCGATTCGCTGGAAATCAAGGAACCGCATCACGTTCCGGCAGACAGCAAGCTGGTGCGCTCGCTGCTGGACTCCTACACCGAGGTGACGGGCGAACCCGCCGCGCCGCACGCCACTGGCGGCGGAACGTACGCGAAGGTGCTCAAGCAGGGCGTTGCGTACGGCGCAGCATTCCCGGAGGATGAGGACTTGGCGCATCAGGCGAACGAGTACATCCGCGTGTCGCAGATGGTCAAAGCGATGAAGATTTATGCCGCGGCGCTGATGAAGCTGGCGGCGGAATAAGGGGTACAGGCAAAACAGGCTATGGCGAATGGGCCATAGCCTGTTTTTATTGGTTCTTCACGGAATCTTGGGGGAAAAAGCAGCTTGTGGGCGCGTCTGCGGACGCGCAAAGTTACTGGCAGGGACGCTTCGCTGCCT
>ERZ780032.674-NODE-674-length-12810-cov-4.158369_pt1 | contig 12810 bp, 8 predicted proteins | sample MGYA00511856_ERZ780032 | MGnify/ENA primary metagenome ERZ780032 (study PRJEB29588, sample SAMEA2147983) | human gut metagenome | biome: human gut; feature: human-associated habitat; material: faeces | place: Denmark | collected 2008/2010 ...
GGGGCGTGAGTGGCGGCGTCCGTCGAGAACGGAAGGCGGCGGATCATGATATCCGTATCAATCACTTTTCCGGTGTTGTTTTGGACCTTGAAAAGTTTGGGGTATCCGGTACGGCGTTGCTCAGCCCATGCCTCATAACTTTCGGGCCAGCATGCCAGCCACTTCTGGGTAATAATCTTTTCGAGTTTCGTCTCTATGTCTGCATCTTCTTCCCATTTGGGGGATATGGTAATCAAGGCTTTCATGTCCTTGCCTACCTTGCCGCCCGAGACTACATCTTTATAATCGGCAGGGGTTTTGTCGCTTTCCAGATATTCGGAGGCACCAGCACAGTCCCACTGTGTAAATGAAGTACTTACCCCGTATTCATAGCATGTGCGGGGATTCTCTTTGGTATAGCCACGGAGGGCTGCTTCGGCCCTGAGCAGCCAGACTTCTGCCGCACTCATCAATACGGCTCCGGTCTTTTCGCCGATGGTACTTGTGTTGAGGGAAGAGCAAAAACTGTAAATGTTGGCGTCACCGTCTTTCATGGGTAACCCGATGGGAATGCCTAACAACTGTTTTTGATAACCTTCGAGAAGGGCGGTGTTATACCATTTCTTGCCACGCGGGTCCTCATAACCGTTGACAATGGATTCCATCGAGGCATTCATGTAGACTTCACCCCAACCGGCAACGGCACACAAAGGATTGATATAGTTCTTGCCCATTACAGCGATGGTTTCCCTTGCACCTTCCAGTACACCTTGATTGTCATTCAGTGCTTTGGTTGCTTGGTCTTTGGCAAGTGTTGCATCTACATTGGAGATGCGCATGGCAAGGCGCAAACGTAGTGAGTTGGCAAACTTTAACCACTCCTTCAAGGTCTTGCCGTTGGTCAGCATATCATACTCTTTGAATTTGTTGTTGTCACCGCCCTCGTCCAGGTATTCCCTTATCAATTGCTGCCCTTCGTCCAGGTCTGCAAAGAAGCGTGTATAGGCTTCTTGCTGTCCGTAAACCCGGGGTGTCTCACCCAGTTGATGGTAGACCAGCGGACCGTATGTATCGGCAATGCGGTGCATCAGTTCCACTTTCAAAATTTCGGTAATGCCGAGGTAGCCTTTCAAGTTGTCATTGCCATAAAAGTTCTTTTCTGCCTTCTGCACCTCCGTGTAGACATATCCGTAAGTACATTGCCATGCGGCATTGGTCCAGCCTGAGTTCAGGTTGTAGCAGGCGTTGGATTTCATGAATTTAGGAATAGGGTCCATGAAGTAGCCGGAGAACATGTCATGGTTCAGGGATTGTGTCATCTGCCATACCCAATTTAAGCCTACAGAACCTATATTGAAGTAGATGCCCGACTGTATGGGTTCGAATGGAGCAGTCAGGTTCTGGAAATCTATTTCCTTTTTGTCGTCCGAGAAACCTCCCTTGATTTCGTTGTCGTTCTCAAAACCGCCGGTGCAAGCTGCAAGCAGCAATATGCTATGGCAGAAAAGGAATATGATGCACTTGTTTTTCATAAGGTATTCATTTTAAAAGGTTAATCTTAGGTTAAAGCCGATATTCCGGGTAGTAGGCATGCCAAACACGTCTACTCCTTGATTGTTGTTGCCTACGGACATTACTGCATCGGGGTCGAACGGTGCTTCCTTCTTTAAGAAACACAAGTTGCGCGCTGCCAATGATACGTCGATTCCCTTTATGAATCTACTGTTTTCCAGTATCGTTTTCGGGAAAGAATAGCTCAGTGATACTTCACGGAGTCTGATGCAGGTTGCGTCGTACATATAATATTCGGAGATGGCATTTCTGCCGCCTACTGCGCTGTAAAATGCTCTCGGGTCGTTGAACTTCTGTCCCTGGTATTCTACATATCCCCGGGTGCGGGCATCTTCGGTGACTTTGGTCACGCCGTTGGCATCCAACTCAGACTGTGTCAGTGACATGACTTCGCCGCCAAAGCGGAAATCTATCAGGAAATAGAGCTCCAGGTTCTTGTAGGTAAGTGTGTTGCTCCATCCCATGGTGAAGTCTGGATTGGCATTCCCAAGCAAATCCTTGTTTCCGGTATTTCCCAAAGGCCTTTTGCTGGTTTCATCAACCATGATGCTGCCATCCTCGTTACGGCGGAAAGCATTTCCATAAATATCCCCCAGGCTGCCTCCTTCTTTGACGCGCATCTGATAGCCTGCGTTGAAACCTTCTTCGTAGTAGGAAAATTCCGGATAGTCAGGATGCAGGGTCACTACTTTGTTCTTGTTGGCGGACATGTTGATGAGACTCTTCCACGAAAAGTTTCTGTATAGTAGCGGAGTGGCGTCTACCGTCAGCTCAAAACCCTGGTTACGTATTTTTCCGGCATTGACATACCGGTATTTATAGGTGGAGCCCGTAGGATTGTCCATTCTCAACAACTGGTTCTTGGTATTGGTCTGATACCAAGTGAAGTCTATCCCGAAGCGGTGATGGAAGAAGCGCCATTCTGTACCGAATTCGATGGAGCTGCTGATTTCCGGTTTTAGGTCACCGCGCTGTTCTACGGTATTTACATTGATACTGCCGCCTACCATGATGATGTCTACCGGATTGGTGATTCCTATCGGGAGGTCATTACCGACTTCCGCCCATGAAGCGCGCACTTTTGCAAAACTTATCCATTTGGGCAGGGAGCAGGTTTTGTTAAGAATCCAGGTAGCTCCTATGGAGGGATAGAAGAATCCGGTATTCTTGCTGTCTGTGTGGGCTAATGTGGATGACCAGTCGTTACGTGCGGTAATGTCCAAGTATAGTAGTCCTTTCCAGCCCCACTGCATGGTGGCAAATACTGATTGGAGCGTGCGTTTGCTGTCGATGCTCTGATTTACGGCTGCTTTGGAGTCCATCACTACATTGGGGACGGTAAATACATTCGGTTTGTAGAGGGAAGCAAGCCTTGAGTCTATCGTCAGTGAATTGACTTTACTCATGTTGATGCTGGCTCCCAGTGCCGTATTGAGGGAAAAGTCATCAAATTCCTTGTTGAACAAGACCATTGCGTCACCGTAGACTTGGATTTCCTGGCTGTCCGACCAGATGTAACGTCCGTTTTCCTTGTCCTCGTATTTGCCGGCGATGTTGGGAGCTGTAGTGGCATACATCTTATTGTCGAATTTATCACTGATATAATCCACATTACCCCGTACCTGCAGGTTGAAGTAGTCCGTAATGTGCAGATTGGCTCTGGCCGATGCCACAGCGCGATAACGCTTGTAGCCACTGAGCACGCGGTTTTTCAGCCAGTAGGGATTCTGTCCCCATTCACTGACGGTACCATCTCCATTCTTTTCAATCCAGTTTTGTGTCATCATATTGCGGTCGGCATTCCACGTTTCAAAGTTTTCTCTGTAAGTGCTCATGTCTACGCCACGTGGGAAACTGTACAAGCTGACCAGCGGATTCAGATAATAGCCGCCGGTAGCAGGGGAGTTCTTGACGGTTTGGGTCATTAGTGTTGCAATGCCGTCCAGTTTCAGCTTGTTGTTGAAGAGGCTGGCCGTTTCGTGTAGGTTCAGGTTATTCTTCTGTAGTTTGTTATTGTCCACAATTCCTTTAGCCGTGGTGTTGGCGTATGAGAAATAAGTTTGTACCTTTTCATTTCCGGTAGTGATGGCCAGCGAATTGAAAGTGGTGATGCCATTGCTGAAGAATTCGCCTATGTTGTCATAGTCCGTTACATTGCCTTTTGTACCCCAGCTTGCCGTACCGCCATCTTCGTTCCGGCCGTATGTATTTTGGAATTCGGGGGTACTGATGGCGTGACTTACGGTCAGGTTGGAGGAGAATGTAACGCGCTGCAGTCCGGCCTTTCCCTTTTTAGTGGTGATCAGAATGACGCCATTAGCTGCCTGCGAACCATAAAGCGCGGCGGCAGAAGAACCTTTCAGGATGTTGATGCTTTCTATGTCGTCCGGATTCAGGTTGGAAATCCCGTCACCGGCATCACGGTTCAATCCATCGTAGTTACCGCCGATTACGGTGGAGGTGGATTCTGTTGAGCTGTTCAGCATAGGAACACCGTCAATTACGTACAAGGGCTGGTTGTTGCCGCTGGCAAATGCAGAGCGTGCACCGCGAATGACGACTTTGGCAGAACCTCCTAAATTGGCGGTTTTATTGATTTGTACTCCGGCCGTCTTTCCTGCCAGTGTATTAATCATGTTCGGCTCTTTGGCACGGGTCAGCTCACTGCTGCTTATCTGTTGGGTAGAATAGGTCAATGAGGACATTTTCTTCTGGATACCCATGGCGGTTACCACTACTTGCTCCAGGGCGAGGCTCTTTTCTTCCATCCGGATGTGGAGATTATTTCTACCGTTCAGGGCAATGGTTTGCGGTTCATAACTGATGTAGGATACGACAATAGTGGCATAAGGAGGGATATTCATACTAAATTCTCCTTCGGTATTGGTGATAACACCATTGGCGGTCCCTTTTTCAAGAATGTTGGCACCGATAATCGGTTCGCCTTTGGAGTCCGTCACCTTTCCTCTTACAGTAGCCATTTCCTGCAGAGTGTCTGTCTTATCCTCAGCACTCCTGCTGTTTTTGGTTAAAACGATGTTTTTGCCTTCCATCACATACTTGATGTCTGTCCCTTTGAACATTTGGTCAAGTACTTCGGAAACAGTTTGGTTGCTTGCATTGATGTCGACGGTACGGCGTACATCGACGTTCTGTTTGTTATATACAAATAAGTATTCTGTTTGCGATTCAATTTGCTCGAGAACTTGCCCTACTCTCAGCCGGGCATTTTGAATGCTGACCCTGGCATTCTGAGAGTAGCAGTTCCCGCTGTACACCTGAAATATAACAAACAGGAGAAGGAATAATGTGATTTTCATAGGTTTGCAATAATTGCTTAAAATCTAATTTTTTTAGATAAAAAAGCCTCATCAACAAAATTTTTCTCATATCTTTGTCACTGTGTTAAGTTAATAAATTGATTAAGGTCGATTTTTGACTGTTTCGGATCGGAAAGTATGGGGGTACTTTCCGATCTTTTTTTCTTACTCATATATAACAATTGAATCCTTTTCTTCGTTGATGCGGAACTTGAAAGGATGGTCTTTCGAGATGGTCCGCAGTATATGTTCGATGCCGTCCTGCTCTCTGAACTTGCCGGTAAAGCTGCCGTAGTTCAGCAGTTGAGGACTGGCAACGGTTATCTTTACATTATAGTATTTCTCCAGTCTACCGAGGATACCGCTGAATGGAGCGTCGTCAAAACAGTATAGTCCCTCTTTCCAGCGTAGATATTCATAGGAAGGAAGGACGGCCTTTCTACATTTTCCGTTTTCATTGAGAAATACCTCGTCTTTCTGCAACCTGGTGATTATCTGGCTGCTGTTGGCCGGATAGATATCGACGATACCTTCCACCAATGTGGTTCCGAACTCATGGCTCCCACTGTAGGCACAGACGTTGAAACTCGTTCCTACAACTTTTACCTTGTTCGTTTCTGTATGTACATAGAATGGGATATTCTTGTTTTTGGCTACTTCAAAGTAGGCCTCTCCGTCCAATTCCACATTTCGTTCGTTGCGTCCGAAGTTGGCGGCATATTTCATGGTGGACTTGGAGTTCAGCCATACGCGTGTTCCATCGGCGAGGGTAATTTGGGCCCGTTGTCCGGCAGGCACAGTGACTGTTTGCAACTGCACCTCCTTGTTATATAAAAAGTCGGAGGTGATGAAATAACCGGCAATGGCGACAATGGTGACGGCGGCTATACGGGCCGCCCAGCGGAGCATCGGCATGATGCGCACCGTTTTCTTTTCATTGTTTCCCTGCTTGTCCGAGAACAAGGAAATGTCGTATATCATGCGCTCTTTCAGGAAGATGTCCCGGTTTTCATCCGAGGCGTCTATCCAGTCGAGTATCATCTTTTCTTCTTCAACGGAAGTAATACCTTTGAAATATTTATATAATAGCTCTTGGTTCATTGTCAATAATTTATTTCTTTTCTAAAACGTGCTCTTTTTACCTTTTGTATATATAACCGGAAAGTGGGCGGTAACCCTATTCCGTAGAAGCATTTTTTAGGATATTAATATTATGAGTATGGTAACAAGATAATCTTTCAGTCTCAGCCGGAGAATCCGCAGCACTTTGGTGATGTGTGCCTCTACGGTTTTAAGTGATATGTCCAGACTATCGGCAATCTGCTTGTTTGCCAGGTTCTGGTATCGGCTCAACATGAATATCTTCCGGCTTTGCTCGGGCATTTCCTGTAAGGTCTTATTTACGATATGCTGTATTTCCGTGTTGAATATCTGGTCCGGTTCGCAGGCTTTCAAGGTGGAGATGCGTAAGTCCAGTTCGCGCAGGTTGTGGCTGCTGATGGTTTCTTCCGCTCGCAGACGCACCTGCTTGTGCTCGAGTACGTGCAGGGCTTTGTTCTTTATGATGGTCAGCAGCAGGGCATGCAGGTTACTGTTTTCTTCCCAGCGGTCTCGGTTTTCCCATAAGGCAATCATGGATTCCATCACAACGTCTTCCGCTTCTGCTTTATCCCTGAGATAAGAATAAGCAAAAGCCAAAAACTTTTCTTGGTTTTCCTGGAAAAAGCGTGAGAAAAGATTCATAGTATGTAGGCTCCTTAAACCGGACATTAATTGAGGTTCTTTATGGAATATAAGGCTTTACATAGCAAAAAAACATAATCTTTTTGGAATATGCAAGCATTATGCCTTGTTTTTTCAGAGCCATTTCTGGCAGTATTGACAAAAAGAAAGCCTGATGGGGTTCCACCAGGCTTTATATACTTAAAGAATAAGAGATTTCTTATTTCTTTTCCGGTCTTTCTTGTCTTTCCGGTCTCGGAAGCAATACTTTGCGTGACAGCTTAAATTTTCCGGTCTTCGGGTCGATGTCGAGAAGTTTTACGTCAATTTCATCACCTTCCTTGATACCGGCTTCTTCTACTGTTTCCAGACGTTTCCAGTCGATTTCGGAGATATGGAGCAAGCCGTCCTTACCCGGCAGGAATTCAACGAATGCACCGTAAGGCATAATGGAGCGTACCTTGCCTTTGTAGACTTCGCCTACTTCGGGGACAGCTACAATCCCTTTGATGATACGCATAGCATCATCGATGCTCTTCTTGTTGGTACCGGCGATTTCGATTCTACCGATGTTGTCCACTTCTTCAATAGTAATGGTAGCACCGGTTTCTTCCTGCATACCTTGGATAATCTTTCCACCAGGGCCGATGATAGCACCGATGAATTCCTTGGGAATGGTCATTGTCTCGATACGCGGAGCGTGAGGTTTCAGGTCTTCGCGAGGCTCGGCAATGCACTCGGTGATTTTGCCCAAGATATATTCGCGGCCTTCTTTAGCCTGCAGCAATGCCTTTTCGAGGATTTCGTATGACAGACCGTCCACTTTGATGTCCATCTGAGTGGCGGTGATACCGTCTTTTGTTCCGGTCACCTTGAAGTCCATGTCGCCCAAGTGGTCCTCATCACCGAGGATATCGGACAATACGGCATATTTGTCTTCGCCTGCATTCTTAATCAATCCCATGGCGATACCTGATACCGGTTTCTTGATTTTCACACCTGCATCCATCAATGCCAGAGTTCCGGCACATACGGTAGCCATGGAAGAAGAACCGTTTGATTCGAGGATATCGGATACCACGCGTACTACATACGGATAGTTTGCAGGAATCTGACCCTTCAATGCACGCCATGCCAGATGGCCGTGGCCGATTTCACGACGGCCTACACCGCGCTGTGCCTTGGCTTCGCCCGTAGAGAACGGAGGGAAGTTGTAGTGCAGAAGGAAACGTTCTTTTCCGTGTTCCAATACGTCGTCGATAATCTTCTCGTCCAACTTGGTGCCTAAAGTCACAGTAGACAAAGACTGTGTTTCGCCACGTGTAAAGATAGCGGAACCGTGAGGGCCGGGCAGGTAGCTGGTCTCACACCAGATAGGACGGATTTCGGTCGTCTTACGCCCGTCAAGGCGCTTGCCTTCGTCCAGAATGGAACGGCGCATCGCCTCTTTTTCCACATCGTGATAGTAACGGTCGATGAGGGCTGCCTTTTCTTCCAGTTCTTCTTCGGAGAACTGTGCCTTGAATTCTTCGCGGATGGCATCGAAAGCATCCATGCGTTCGTGCTTGTTCTTGTTTCCGGAAGCGGCAATGGCATAAGCCTTGTCGTAGCAAGCGTTGTGAACGGCCTTACGGAGTTCTTCGTCGTTCACTTCGTGGCAATATTCGCGTTTCACGGTAGAGCCTACTTCTTCTGCCAGTTCCATCTGTGCCTTGCACTGAATCTTAATGGCTTCGTGTGCGGCCTTCATCGCTTCCAGCAAGTCCTGCTCGGAAACCTCGTCCATTTCGCCTTCCACCATCATGATGTTTTCATAAGTGGCGCCCACCATCAAGTCCATATCGGCTTGTTCTAGTTGTTCGAAGGTAGGGTTGATGACGAATTGTCCGTTGATGCGTGCTACGCGTACTTCGGAAATAGGTCCGTTGAAGGGGATATCTGAAACTGCAAGTGCGGCAGAAGCTGCGAGTCCGGCCAGAGCGTCGGGCATATCTACGCCGTCTGCTGAGAAAAGAATGATGTTTACGTATACCTCTGCATGGAAATTATCAGGGAATAAGGGGCGGAGAGCACGGTCAACGAGGCGGCAAGTGAGGATTTCGTAGTCAGAAGCGCGTCCTTCGCGCTTTGTGAAACCGCCGGGGAAACGTCCGAATGCGGAGAATTTTTCTTTGTACTCTACCTGTAATGGCATGAAATCTGTTCCGGGAACTGCGTCCTTGGCGGCACAAACAGTAGCTAAAAGCATGGTGTTGCCCATACGAAGCATTACAGAACCGTCTGCCTGTTTTGCCAGCTTTCCCGTTTCGAGCGTGATGGTTCTGCCATCAGGAAGCTCGATCGTCTTAACAATTGGGTTAATCATAAAAAATGTTTTATATCTAATTTTCTTTCAAAATTCGTGCAAAGATACATAATTTATTCATGTAAAATGGTGGGAATGAGATAAAAAGTTTGTATTTAGTTGTTTTTTGCAGTTTTCTATATGGAAGAACGAGGGAAAATGCTTTGACTGAACTTGAAAAGAAGTATATTTGCAGGCACGTTTGCAAAACAAAACTGAAGATACGATATGAAGAAAATCTTTTTTATGGCACTTGCTGCAATAGCATTGGGTGCATGTAATTCCGAACCGAAATTCAAAGTAGAGGGTGAAGTGTCTGGTGCCGACGGCAAGATGCTTTATTTGGAAGCCTCGGCATTGGAAGGTATTGTTCCTTTGGATTCTGTAAAACTGGAAGGGGATGGCTCTTTCCACTTCAAGCAGGTACGTCCGGTGTCTCCGGAATTTTACCGTCTGCGGGTAGACGACAAGGTTATTAATTTCTCGGTAGATTCGACGGAAACGGTTTTGGTAAAGGCACCTTATACCGATTTCGCCACTGCCTATACAGTGGAAGGTTCTCCGAATAGCTCGAAGATAAAGGACTTGACGCTGAAGCAGATGAAGCTTCAGGATAATGTGAATGCATTGCTGCAGTCGGTGCAGGCACATAAGATAGGTGCCGATGTTTTTGAGGACAGTCTTGCCTCTTTATTGAAGAACTATAAGGATGAAGTGAAAATCAGCTATATTTTTGCCGCTCCCAATACGGCTGCTGCCTATTTCGCCTTGTTCCAGAAGTTGAATAATTATTTGATTTTCGACCCTCTGAACAATAAGGAAGACATTAAGTGTTTTGCAGCCGTGGCAACCAGCCTGAACAATTATTATCCGGATGCCGACCGCTCCAAGAACCTCTACAATATTGTGATAAAGGGAATGAAGAATACCCGTACTCCGCAGCAGAAGGTGGTGGAAATCCCCGAAGAGGCAATTTCCGAAACCGGCATTATCGACATTAACCTGCGTGACATGAAGGGCAATACACGTAAGTTGAGCGAACTGAAGGGCAAGGCTGTTATTGTGGACTTCACTGTTTATCAGAGTGCCGTTTCTGCTACACATAATTATATGTTGCGCGACTTGTACGACAAGTATGCCGCCCAGGGATTGGAAATCTATCAGGTTTCTCTGGATGCAGACGAGCACTATTGGAAAACAACTGCCGACAATCTGCCTTGGATTTGTGTGCGCGACGGCAATGGAATTTATTCGTCTATAGCGGCTTCTTATAATGTGAAGAATGTGCCTTCTGTGTTCCTGGTCAACAAGAACAATGAGTTGAGTGCCCGTGGAGAGAGCATTAAAGACCTGGAGGCGGCAGTGAAAGCATTGCTGTAACATGTTATAAATAAGAAGTTTTCGTTTAAATATGTTACAAAGCAGCCTTTTATGCTTGACACGCATTGTATAAAAGGCTATCTTTGCAAAGGAAAATCGGAAAGAGGGTTCCAGCATGCTGACCATGTTGGAATTCTTTTTTGTTTATAGTACCATTAAAAACTAACATAACATTTAAGGAGGAAAAAGTATGGCTTATATGTCAGAAGACGGCTACAAGAAATTGATGGCCGAATTGAAACACCTGGAGACGGTGGAACGTCCCAAAATATCGGCTGCCATTGCCGAAGCGCGTGACAAAGGTGATTTGTCGGAAAATGCAGAGTATGACGCTGCCAAGGAAGCTCAAGGTATGCTTGAGATGAAAATTAACAACTTGAAGCTGACCATTGCCGACGCTAAGATTATTGATGAGTCGAAGTTGAAAACCGATTCTGTACAGATTCTCAATAAGGTAGAGCTTAAGAACGTGAAGAATGGCATGAAGATGGTTTATACTATCGTTTCCGAAAGTGAAGCCAATCTGAAGGAAGGAAAGATTTCCGTCAATACTCCGATTGCACAAGGTCTGCTTGGCAAGAAAGTAGGTGACATCGCAGAAATTAAAGTTCCGCAGGGCATGATTAACCTGGAAGTAGTGAACATATCCTTTTAAAGGAAGGCAGGTCCGCATACGGGCTTGCCTTATTTTATAATTTATAGCTATGGCAACAATATTCAGTAGAATTATCGCAGGTGAAATACCTTGCTACAAGGTGGCGGAGGATGACAGATTCTTTGCGTTCCTTGACATCAATCCGTTGGTAAAAGGTCATACATTAGTCATTCCCAAGCAGGAAGTGGATTATATCTTCGATTTGAACGATGAGGATTTGGCGGCGATGCATGTTTTCGCCAAGAGAGTGGCACTTGCCATCGGCAAGGCCTTTCCGTGTAGAAAGGTAGGAGAAGCGGTATTGGGGCTGGAAGTGCCTCATGCGCACATACATTTGATTCCTATGCAGAACGAAAAAGATATGCTTTTCTCCAATCCCAAACTGAAACTGACGGACGAAGAATTCAAGGCTGTGGCAGAAGCTATCCGTGCAGTGCTTTAATCGGTTTATTTTCCTCCCCTAAATAAACGGAAGCGGGAGTTGGACTTCATCCAGCTCCCGCTATTTTTTTGCCTTCGGCACCTATCCTTTAATTTTTAATTTAAATGTATTCCTCTCCCAGTTTTATCTGGGCATCATTCACATATTTGCGGATGGTATGTTCTTCATCTTTCTTGCAAATCAGTAATACATTGTCCGACTCGGCTATGAGATAACCTTCCAAACCGTCGATAACTGCAAGTTTTTTGTCGGGCAGCACCACGATATTGTCTTTGCTATTATAGATGAGGGATTTACATTTTAAGGCTACATTGCCTGCTTCATCTTTGGGAGACAAATCATACAAAGACCCCCAGGTTCCTAAATCAGACCAGCCGAAATCGCCTAATGACACATATACATTGTCTGCCTTTTCCATGATGCCGAAGTCTATGGAGACATTGGGGCAAGCAGGGAAGTTCTCATCAATGAATTGTTTCTCTTGGACTGTTCCATACACATCTTTGCCGGGGGCCAGTTTGGAAGTCAGCTCGGGCAGCAGGGCTTCGTTTGCCTTGATGATGGTATTTACGTTCCACATGAACAGACCAGAGTTCCAATAGAATTCTCCACTTTCCACGAATACTTTTGCCAGTTCCAGTTCGGGCTTTTCAGTGAAGGTTTTTACCTTGTAGAAATTATCACCGGCGGCTTCGGCTATTTGTATATAGCCATATCCGGTTTCCGGACGGTTGGGCTTGATGCCGAGTGTCAGCAGATTGTCCGATTGGGAAACGAAGTCCAGCCCTTTTTCGATAGCTGCCAGAAATTCGCCTTCCTTCAGGATTAAGTGGTCCGAAGGAGCTACCACTATATTGGCGTTCGGATTCAAGGCGCAGATATGATAGGAAGCCCACGCAATGCAGGGGGCTGTATTCCTGCGTGTCGGCTCCAGTAGAATCTGTTCGGGTTTAAGTTCGGGAAGCTGTTCTTTTACAAGGTCGGCATACAAGTCATTTGTTACGATAAGTATATTTTCCATGGGGATTACCTGCTTGAAGCGGTCGAAGGTTTGCTGCAGCAAGGAACGTCCTGTACCGAAGAAATCCAGAAACTGTTTTGGAAGTGTCTTGCGGCTGAATGGCCAGAAACGGCTGCCGATTCCTCCGCCCATAATTACACAGAAATTATCCTTATTGGTTACCATGCTATTGATTTTAAAAGTTTCTGCTAATGTACTGCATATTTTACAAACAAGGAATGATTCAAGCAGGTTTTATCGTTTTTTTCGCCTTTTTTTAGGAAAAGTATTGCAGGTTTAGAAAAAAGCTGTATCTTTGCACCGCATTTGAGAAGTCAAACATGCCCAGATGGCGGAATCGGTAGACGCGCTGGTCTCAAACACCAGTGGATTCAC
>ERZ780032.727-NODE-727-length-12337-cov-2.547468_pt1 | contig 12337 bp, 6 predicted proteins | sample MGYA00511856_ERZ780032 | MGnify/ENA primary metagenome ERZ780032 (study PRJEB29588, sample SAMEA2147983) | human gut metagenome | biome: human gut; feature: human-associated habitat; material: faeces | place: Denmark | collected 2008/2010 ...
TCGGATTGGCACCGTTTTTTTCCATAAGCTTGTTGGCTATTGGATATTCTTCTTTTGAAGTGCTGACTTATCGTTGGGGAGTAGCCACGGTGGTATTGCTACTGTTCGGATTCCTTGCAGGATGTAATTTCCGGTTGGGGGCTAAGGAGTTTATGACCGTTTTCGGACTAAGTTTGTTCAGGGCGGTTACCTCATTCAGTCTGGTAATTGCTTATCAGAATATAGCAAGCGGAGTGGCATCCATTATTCATTTCATGTATCCTTTGGCAGTGGCTGTTGTTATGATTGTTTTTTGCAGAGAAAAGAAATCTGTCGTTACATTTACTGCCATACTGCTTTCATTGATAGGAGCTTCATTACTGTCGTCGGGTAATATTGAATTTAGTGGAGGAGATACCGGGGTAGGGTTGGTAGCTGCTTGTATCTCTGTGTTTTCGTATGCAGGCTATATTATAGGAGTGAGGAAAAGCTGTGCTGTACATATTGATTCCACGGCTTTGACTTGCTATGTGATGGGATTGGACGCTTTGTTTTTCTTCTTGGGAGGTATGTGTTGGGAGGGAGGCATCCGTCTGGAAACCAATGGCATCACTTGGCTGTATATTCTTGGATTGGCACTTCCTGCGACGGCCATATCAAACATTACTCTGGTAAAGGCCATTAAGTTGGCAGGACCTACGCTGACTTCTCTCTTCGGTGCACTGGAACCGTTGACGGCAGTACTGATAGGTGTATTTGTATTCAAAGAGCTATTTACCGTATATAGTGCAATGGGCATTGCATTGATTGTAGTTTCCGTCTCTCTTGTTGTTTTTCAGGAGAAGCGAAAGAGAGTCTGATGCAACGCCCATGGGTGTGGTTATTCGGTTTTGAGACTTTCGGTCGGATTGCTGCGGGCAGCGCGATAGCTATGTATAGTCACTGTAATGCCTGTGACGACAAGGACCAGAGCAAGCGGTAAGACGAAATTCCACCAAGTGGCGGAAGCCCGGTAAGCAAACTGTGCCAGCCAATGTTCCATGAGCCACCACACAAGGGGTATGGCAATGGTGTATGCTATCAGGATTTGCCATAGAAAAGAGCGGTTCAATGCTCATACTATTTGCCGGTTTAAGGCACCATGCACTTTGCGGATGGCTATTTCACGGGTGCGGTGGCGGACAGCATACCATGAAATGCCGAACAGTCCGAAACAGGTAAGTACCATTGCTATGAGTGAGTAGCTTATCAAGATTTTGGACAGAGTCGTAATTATCTTGTTCCGTTGCATAAACTGTTGGTGCATGTCTGTGTACTGAAACTCTCTTCCGTCATACATTTTCTCCCATAACTCCTTGATTTGTGCCAACGTTTCATGACGTGTTTCGGGGTGTAGTCTGGCTTGTATAAACATACCTGCTCTGGTCAGGCTGCTTTCGGGTGCAAAAGAGATTTTTTGTCCTGCGATTTCTTCTTCCAGTGAATTGAAAGGGAAGTTTTCTATGATACCTGCCAATATGCTCAGGCTATCGGAAAATGTATCAAATTCACGGAGGTTATGTCCTATTTTGGAAGCATCAATGTTCAATATGCGGGCATAGCTCTCGTTGATAAATACCGGATGAGAGTATTCCTGATATGCTTTAGCCGGTGATACACCCGCCAGCTGGCGTATGTGCATGGTTGAGAGGAATGCAGTGTCTGTTGGAATTTGTATTGTATAATAATGTTTCACGCTGCCGTCCGGTTGCTGCATGGGAAGCTCGTGCATCCACGCATTCAGTACAGAGCTCATGGATAAGGATATTGATTCTATTCCGTTGATGTTTTTCAGTTCTTTATAGAAGGGACTTTTCCCATTTAGCTCGATGGTATTTTCATAGCGGCAGGCACGGGATTTCAACAAACCCATTTGAGCTTGTGCCATTGCTGTGGCATAAACTAATCCTATAGAAAAAATGAATTGCAGGGTGACTAGTATCCATATCTGTTGCTGCTTTCTTCTTCCGGTGTAATTGTGGCTGTATTCGCTCAAGGTTTGGCGAGAAAGTTTCCGGCTGATATATAAGCCGGGTATCACTGCCATGGCAGAAACAAATGCTAAAAGCAATGGCAAGACTTGCCAGCTGAAAAAGAAAGAAAGGGATAGATGCGCTGACAGTAATTCATTGAACCACGGTAGTAAGTCATTGATAAGCAGCAAGGAAAAGAAAAATGACAATAGTACGGTGAGCGTCGCATCGTAGAATAATTGTCTGCGGATTTCCTTCAGTTGAGCTCCCATCAGTTTTTCGATATGTATCATTTTTATCTGTTGCAGGGTGCGTGACAGGCTCAGGTTGGTATAGTTGAAACAGGCAATGGCAAGTACCAGCAGGGCCGAAATCAGGCCGATGTAGAGTAAAGGTACGTCGCTTTGCTGGAAATAGGGAAGCTCTTGTTGCTTGCTGTTCTTGTTGGTATTAAAATACAGGTTTTTGAGAGCATCTACATAATATTGTGTACTTCCGGGAGTGAGAGTCGGTATTTTATCCTTTCTTATTTTCTCTTGTAAGAGCGATGCGGAAGCACCGGGGTGTAACTTTAGAAGAGTTGGGCCTCCCCAAAATTCTCCTGTTATGCCGGTTAACAAGTCGAAATGCAGGAATGATTGTGGGCGTTCTTTCAGAATAGCACCTACTTCATATTTTTGTGTCTTACCATCTGCGTCAATAATCTCAATCATTTCTCCTATTCCGCTATGACCGTGAAATAGTTTACGGGCAAAGGTTTCGCTGATGGCGATTTTGTCCGGTGTTGTCAAGACTGTGCTTAGACTACCTTCCAGGGTGGTGTAGTGAAAGAACTTATTTAATGTGGAATCTGCACAGATAAATAACGGGTGCTCATATTTTATTCCGTTGTATTTACAGATGTCCGCGTACATCCCATTCAGGCGTAGCATGTCTGTGATTTCAGCATATTTTCCCTTTATTTGTTCGGCGGTGTTCGCATTGACGTAGGATACTTTTACACCTTCTTCCATCGGAGAGTCTTGTCGCAGTGCGAAGATGAGATGGCGGTCGGGCGTCTGCTGTTCGATGTTATATTCGTGAATAAAGAAAGTGACAAGCAGGTTGGTACATCCGAGTCCCACTGTCAGACTGATGAGGGAGATGAGAATAAACAGTTTATTTCTCCACCAACCGCGGAAGATGATTTTAAAGATGGCAATGGTGTTCATTTCTTTGTATCTTTTAGGTTCAGAATATTTAAGATTAAATCATTGGAGGCTTTCCCTTCTGACAGTGCTTCTTTTCATACACTTTCTTTTGGATACAGAATTGCACGGATACACGGATTCCTTTTTTTGTTCCGTGAACTCCGTGCCATTCGTTCCTGAAAAATGCGGTCTAGATTTTTACCTCGTTTACTACCTGCCCGTCAAACAGGTTGATGGTTCTTCCCGCATAGCCCGAATCATGTTGGGAGTGTGTAACCATTACGATGGTTGTTCCTTCCTTGTTCAGTTCAGTCAACAGTTCCATCACTTCCTTGCCATTCTTTGAATCCAAGTTTCCGGTAGGCTCATCGGCAAGGATTAGTTTGGGATTGGCTACTACGGCACGGGCAATGGCTACACGTTGTTGCTGACCACCGGAAAGTTGTTGCGGAAAGTGCTTTACACGATGGGCGATTGCCATTCGGTTCATGGCTTCTTCCACCCGTTTCTTACGTTCGGAAGCCGGAATGCCCATGTAAAGCAGGGGCAGCTCGATATTTTCGTAAACGTTTAATTCGTCTATCAGGTTGAAACTCTGAAAAACGAAACCGATGACACCTTTACGAAGGTTGGTACGCTGCGCTTCGGTAAATTTAGACACATCTGTGCCGTTCAGGTAGTATTCGCCTCCCGACGGATTGTCCAATAATCCGAGAATATTCAATAAGGTAGACTTGCCACAACCCGAAGGACCCATAATGGCGACGAACTCGCCTTCCTTAATTTCCAGACTGACATTATTCAATGCCCATGTCTCAACTTCTTCTGTTTTGAAGATTTTCTGTAAGTTTACTGTCTTAATCATCATTGTTCTATTTTTAAATGTTATTATATCATTCGTTTTTGATAATTTCTGCCGGATTGATGCGGGCTATCCTGTAAATGCGCCAACTGATGGTCAGCAGGATGACCATGGCGGCAACAAGCATTGGAATACTCCATAGCATCGGATGCCTGTAGTCGAACTTTATCATGCTGTCTGCCATAATCATCAGAAAGAGGCATATCGGTACGGCCAATATCATTGCCACCAGATAAAGCATTACATAGCTTTTGCCAAAGAGCCAATAAATATCGCTGATGTGGGCTCCATTGACTTTTCGGATGGCTACTTCTTTTTGTCGGCGTTCCGTATCTATCTGTATGGAATGGTAGATTCCCAAAATGGTAATTAGCAGTGATATGATGGCACAGACGATGAACAGATTTCGCAAGACATTCAAACCTTCTACCTGATTGTCATAAAGCGTTGTTGCTTCATATGTGGCATTTGCCGGATAATAAGGATTTATTTTCTCTTTTATTTCCTGCAGGGCTTGCTTGCGGTTCGCACCCTCTTTCAACTGTAAGATGATGTTGTCCGGTTCATATCCTTTTTCAAAAGGAAGTACTGTCAAATAAGAAGTCCCGTATTGGGGTTGAGGGAATACTTGGCACTGTCCCTTGATGGGGTATTCCAATTCTTCTCTGAACCGGATGGTTTGGAAACTGCTGTCACTTCTTATCTCAGTATCGATGGTAGGTGTGATATAAGCAAATTTTTCTCCCGGTTTGTGGTGCTTCTCTATTTTCATCTGGTTCAGATATTCTTCAGTCACTTGATGGACGATGACGTATTTCTTTCCTATATTCATCGTATTAAAACAGAATAAAGATAATGATTCGCACCAACTTTTAGCACGAAAGTAGTCACAAACTTCTGTTAGCTCCTTATTTAATTTGTTGTCATACGAGTAGGTGGGAATGATAATGAGGTTTTCCTTTTCGTCATCTGTTAATAGGGGAGTGGTGCTGCTGGAATAGCTTTGCATTTGCATATATATTCCTGCAATTCCGAAAAGGAAAAGAAAGGAGAAGAAGAATTGTGAACCCAGCGAGATATTGCGCAGCAGATGCTTCCCTCTGCCGGCTCGTCCGCTTAGCCCCTTGCGGTGTATATGGCGGATGATTCTGGTGACAGACACATAGCACAGAAGGAATGAGGCTCCCAGGATGAGAACCGTATATTTTAGTTCGCTTGCTAACAGAAAAGGAATGTCGATTTCCAATTCTCGCCGGATGTCATAGCTCAGGCTGTTGATGAAAGCCGGTAACAGGCTTTCGGACAAGGCAAGTGTAAGAATGCAACTGAAAGTCAGAATGATGAATTGCTCAATGAATAACAATCCGAAGATGTTGTTGCTCTTTCCTCCCAGGCATTGTCTGAGGGTTATTTCGCGTGTGCGGTTGACAAAAGAACTGATGCTGAATGAAAAATAATTAGTCAGTGCAACAATCAGGATAATCAATCCGATGATGCTGATATACAATTCCATACCCGCTCTGTGGGGGAGTTGGCTCATCAGATAGCATTGAGGTTCTGCTCGGTAGCCCTCCCAGTCAAGCAATGCCAACCGCTTGTTCACAGTCTCTATATCCGAAGGATTTCTGAGTAACAGTATTTTATCACCGTATGATTCAGGGGACGGGACAAATAAATCATACGAGGTGATGTAGTTATTCATGCCGGCCGGATAAGATTCTATGATGGCTCCTATGGTATAAACTTTTTTATTGATGGTAACGGAAGAACCGATGGTAGTGCCTGCATCGGCATATTTTCGGATGAAGTTTCTGGTCACGACAATGATGTCCGGTCGTTTGTCGAAGTCTTTCAGGCTTCCTTCAATGAGTTTTGGAGGGAAAATCAGAAAATAGTCATGGTTACAGAAAGTGGTAGAAACACGATAGACGGCATCCGATTGTGTTTCAAAATTAGTAGTTCCATTAGTGAAGAATGCCATTCCCAGTATCTCTTCGTTGCCCAATCCTTTTATCTTGTCAGGACTGAATCCTATGTACATGTTGGGATTGTTTTTGCCCCGAATGACTGCCATGCGTTCATAGGTGTCCAAGAATTTATTACCTCGGCTCATGATGGTGCTATAATAATGGCAAACGCTGAAACATAGCAGCCCTGCCGTGATGCAAAGTATGGATATGATGCTCCTTACTTTCTGTTTGGTCATGTTGCGGAGGGTAATGGTCAAGAGATGTTTAATCATAAAAGCGGTTTTTTAAGTGTTTGTTCTTTATTGTAATATACAATAACTGTGCCTGAAATGTATTTGGTTGATAATAAGAGCTATACGGAATGCCTTAGTGTATGTTCATCGTGCGCTTTTGCACTATTCGTGTGCGATAGCGCACGATGAACGTTTCTTTTATTCCTTTTTTACGATATTTGCCGGGTTCAGGTGCATCATCTCATATATTTTGTAAGCCGTTACCAAGAATATCAGCAGGGCGATGGCAAGGAATAGTAGCATGCCTTTGTCCCAGCTATAAATATTCCCAAGAGTAGTGTCTGCGGCCAACTCTGCCAAAGTCAGTCTTAATATGGGATAGACGCAGCAAAAAGTGAGAACATAAATAATTAAGTAGGTTTTGCCGAACAACAGGGCGATGACCTTAGGTGTGGCTCCGTTTATTTTTCGAATGGCTACTTCCTTCTGCCGGCTGACCGTATCCATGGAGATGGCGGAATAAATGCTGAGTATCACCAGCAGCAGGCTGACAATGGCCAGCAACATGAATGCACTCCGCATCAGGTTTACAGCGCCCATGACGGTTTGCTTGGAGTCACTGAAATCGTGAATATCCAGTGGAAGTGTAGCAGGTACATAGCGGCGGCATATTTCCGTTATCTCTTTGATTACGTTTGAGGTAGCGTCGGAGCCGGAGGTCTTGAAGTAATAAGCGGAAGGATAGGGGTCTGCTAAAAATACGGAACCGGACAGATTGCGTTGTCCGCCTTCCTTATATAATGCACGGAAAGTACCGGCTATGCGATATTCATCTCCGCTCAGCGTGACGCTGCCTTCTATGCTGTCTTTTTGTAATTGTTCTTTAAACTGCTCGCTGACGTACACCGTTCCCCGGTCATTCTTGTCCACTAGCTTTCCTTCCATCGGAATCTTGAAGAACTCAAAATAGTGCGGATCTCCGGTAGCCATGAGCACTTGTCCTTGGGGGCGGCCGTTTTTGATGTAATTCATATAGGTGAATGCTTGGATGTCGAAGGAGCGGGAAAGGGATATCCGGTCCGTGATATCGGGCAGACGGTCGATATCCGAAAGAATGGCATCCATGTTCTGCCGCATACGAATGCTGTTTACCGACAGAGATACAATCTGTTTCTCTTCCTCAGAAGATAACGGGCTGTACATTTTGTCGAACATATCGTTAAAGATGAGTGTGATTCCGAATACGCCCCCTACAAAGAAAATGGAGATAGCCAATTGTACACTTATCATGATGTTGCGAAACACGTGCCGTTCCCGTTTTTGCACGATATAATGAATGATGCTCAATTGTCGCAACCGGTGAATGGGGTACAGTATGACGGACATACATACCAACAGCAACACCATGTACAGTCCCAGTTGCATGCCGTATATCTTTGGCATAGGCAGGGAAATCATGTCTTCTTGGGGTATATAGACATATGCCAAAGATACTACAACCTCTGTTATGATTAATGAAAGAAGGAAAGCAACGGACAGCATCCAGAATATTTCGGCAAAGAGCAGCGAGAACAGTCCCTTGATGTTCGACCCAAGACATTTGCGCAGTGCCAGCTCACGTTGCCGGTTATAAAACATTTGGATGATGAATTTCAGGAAATTGATAAGTCCCGACAACAGGATAAGAGAACCGACAAAGCGGAAAAGCAGCATGGTGATGTTTCTTTGCAAATCATCATTGCGTGCCGCATTCAGGCTGGCGTATGCATGTACATTCAGTTCCCCACGCTGCCAAGTTGTTTGTTTCAGTTGCTTGTTCAGGTTTTCCAGAGTGGTTTCTCCCATGAGGAAAGTACCGACACTGAATGATGCATACGGATCCATGGATAAGGGAAAATAGCAATCGATGTCTTGGCCGGTAACTACACCGACAATCTTGTAATCCTTTATCTGTTCGGGATACTCTTTATACGTTGGCACGAGATGGATGATCATGCCTGTCGGGTCTTCTTTCCCAAACGCTTTGTGGGCGAACTCTTGGGAAATAATGACTTCATCGGGGGCATCGAGTTTTCCTTTTCCACTGACCGGACGGATGACCTTATAGGGGAAGAAGGAAGAGGAAACACATTGGTATTTGATGATGAAAGGCAGTTCCTGCTGGTTCTTGTCGATGACCGTGATTTCTGTATTGCGAGGAAAAGAAGCTGTTACAAGGCTGTCCATGCCTGTTATGGATTGTTCATCCAGATAACGGATGTCATCCAATTTCCAATAGATGTCGGCTGCGGTATCCTCCGAACAGCAGGCCAGGCTGATGCGACGCTCGTAATCCGGCAAATCTGTTTGTGCGGTTACAATATCAATAAAATAATTCGTCAGACAGAAACAGGTGATGCCTATTGCCAGACAGATAGCGGATATAAAGCTGTGAGCTTTGTATTTTAGCAGATTTCTTAAAGCTACTTTTAAATAATGTGTTATCATTGTTGAAGTCGTTTTTATTCGTTTTTAATAACTTCGGCAGGATTAGTCTTTGCAATCTTCAGAATACGGAAAATAATGGTCAGTATCGTAATGGCGGCTACTCCCATAAAGATAGAAGTCCAAAACAGTGGTCCGTCATTGAAGAACACAATATACATATTTTTCCATAGCTGGAACACGACGTAACAGATGGGGAAGGCTATGATGGCGGAAAATGCCAGCAGATAAATGTACATACGGGCAAACAACAGGATAATCTGTTTCAGTCCGGCACCGTTCACCTTGCGGATAGCCACTTCCTTTTGTCTGCGTTCTGTATCCAGAGTAATAGCTGAATAAACGCCCAATAAAGTGATAATCAGGCTGACAAAAGAGAAGAAGAAAATAATGCCTTTCATCTTGTTTTCTATGGCTTGTTCCTGATGTATGTCATCCAGCAAGGTGGAAATCCGGGGTTGTATGCTTGGAGGAAAACTTTCTTTCAATGTCTCTTCTATGAAGCTTTTTACTTCTTCCACACTGCCCGGTTTACACTTCAGATAGCAATGGCCCACATACTCATTGAAGTTGCAGGGCAGAAAGATGAATCCCTGGCTTTGGTTATAGGTATCTGCTATGAAATCGGAACAAGTGCCGCATACGGTATATCCGTCTTCATAGTTGTATAAAGTCATTCCCAATAAATCTTTCTTCATGCGTTCCGTTAGTTTATGGTCTGCCACCATCTGTTCGTTTGTTTCCAAAGTATGTCCGCTCAGGATGGGGATATTCATAAACTCGAAGAAGTTGCTTGATATGTTCATAATGTTGACTTCTATATAGCTGTCCCGGTTTCCTTTTTCAGTATACATACCTGTACCCGAAATGCCACCCAGATAATTTATGTCTGCCGGCAGCTTGTCTGTAATGGAAGGATGGCGGCTGATACGTTCTATCAAGGCCAGTTTTTCGCTATTCTTCATAAAGCGGTAATCCAATGGAAGACTGATGATTTCGGATTTTTCTTTTTCTGTCAGTGTATGAAACAGGGTGCTTCCGGTCTTGTCGGCTTGCAGATAAAGAGCTGTTGTGAACACGACGAACAGCCAACAGATGAAAAACTGAATGCCCAAAAGGATATTACGTATGCTGTGGCGGCTTCGTTTGGGGTTGCTGCCGCGAATGCCTGTTTGTATGGAAATATGTTTTATTCGCCATACGGTTATCAGACACAATAATAAACACAGCAGGAGGATACCTGCCATATATTCTGTAGTCTGTGTCAGTAATAAGTTCCGTTCCACCAGCAAGGTGAAATTGAACAATGAAAAAGACAGGAACGGACTGAGCATTTCTATCATACTGAAGGTGAACAGAAAAGCAATTAATGAGATGAATACGGCCTGGGTAAAGAGCAGTCCGAACAATTGTCTGTCACCGCTTCCTGTCGCTTTGCGTATGCCGAACTCATGTGAGCGGTTCAGGTAACTGCCTGTCAGGAATTGGAAGAAGTTGAGCAAACCGGTCAGTAAAATCAGCAGGCCGATGACGGAGGTAATCCCGGCAAAATAAGGGGCGATGGATTTTTCGAGGAAATTCTTTCCAAAGGGAGAGGCTGTCACGTCATTCTCTTTCTTGAACATCGTATGTTTCAGGTTCATTGCCCGAAAGCGTGCCTCTAGCTGGGTAGGCGTTTTACTCGGACGGAGAAGGGCGAATCCCAAGCCGCCTGTCATATTATTATTACTTTCAAACTGCAATACACCTTCACTGTCGTTCAGGGTAAGCATATCAATTTGATGCAGGAAACTCAGGCTGGTATTGAGTGGGATATCTTCTATCACGGCTTGTATGGTGTAGGAGATGCCTCCTGTTCGTGGCGTGGTGGAGGGTGAGGTGGACAATCGTTGTGTCGATATCATCCGTTTCCCTATCGGACTCTCATCATTGCCGAATATTTTCCGCGCAAGTGAGCGGGTCAGTATTACGGAATTTGGGGTATGCGAAGCCGTTTCCCATGAACCTTGCACTATTTGGGGTGTGAATACTTTGTTATAGGAAGAATCTACCTCCATGGTGTATAAGTCTTCGTAGGGCAACTCCTTTCCTTCGGGCGTTTCTACATTGTAACTGCGCGGACGGGGATAGCCAACGAAGGTGTAGTCTTCTGCTTCGTCAACTGGTGTTTGGCGCAGGCTCTCTATCAGATTGGCGGGAATACCCGAATAGATGTCGCCGTCCGGTGTATAGAGGTTTACATTGGCAATGCGTTCTTTATTGGTGAAGCATTGGTCGACAGAGTAGATGAACCGGCTGCAATAGAGGCAGATACTAAAGCATAAAATGCCTACAGATAACCCGAGAATGGATATCAGGTTCTGTGTCTTGTATTTTAACAGATGGCGAAAGGCCGTTTTTATATAGTGTTGAAGCATAGTCTTAATTTATGATTGATTATTCTGATTTTATGATTTTTGCAGGGTCTATGTTGGCGGCTTTGTGTATCTGCCATATCAGGGTTCCCAATGAAATAAGGAGGATTACCAATAAAGCAATGAAATAGATGCCGATGCCGACAGGAGCTTTCATGATGAATGTCCTCGTATAGATATGTATGAGATAATAGGAGAGAGGCACAGCTACTATAAATGCACCGCCTATCACCTTGATATATTTACGGAAAAGCAACAGATAAAGATCTTTCATGCCGGCTCCGTTCACTTTGCGGATAGCTATTTCGCGATAACGCTGCCGGATGTCGAACAGGGATAATCCGAACAGACCTAGACAAGAGATAGCAATGGCTATCAAAGCAAAGACAGAGTAAATATGAGCCGTTTCTCTATCTTCGGAGTATAAGTCGCTGACTTCATCCGTAAGCCAGGAATGGTTGAACTCTTCCGTGTTGTATACTTCTTTTTCTATTTTTCTAAGGAGCTCCATCACTTCTTTCTCCTTACCGGGCTTGGTGGCTATTATGAAGTCACCGCTGACGTCTTCCTTTCCGACAACAAATGCCATCGGCTTTACTCCTTGGGTGAGATGGGCGGGATAATAGTCATCTATCACAGCTACCACGGGCATTAGTTTGGTTCCTCCCTCTTCCATTTCCCCATTTCTGAATGTTATCCAAAGCGGTGATTCGCTTCGTACAAAAGCATCCTCCATTCGGGCATACCCCATCGCTTTCATCGCCGCTTTATTCAGAATGATTTTATAGTCACTCCAGCTTTCAAACTTTTGCGGAATCTCTCCCTCCAGCACCTTCAAATCATATAAATGGAAAAAGTTGGGAGAAGGAAACAGCGTGAGCATATTCTGACGTGTATCTTTATCATTCAGCAATGTGCAGAAGGAACTTCCTCTTAATATGGAAGGATGTGAGTTCATCCACATCTCAATGTAGGGACATTCGTTCAGTTGTTGTTTGATATAACTATATCGGGCAGCACGCTTGTTTCGGTCGGTCTCTTCTTCTCGCACGAGATGATTGTTGTTCTCGTGGAATAATTCGGCCCTGAGGATGCCTTCCGTCCGATATCCGGGAGGGGTGGATAGTAAAAAGTTCAACTGTTTGCCAAAATAGAGCGACAAGACAAGCAGCAATATGGTGATGATGTATTGC